>JAABUW010000167.1_pt1 | contig 140306 bp, 109 predicted proteins | sample 5560081 | NCBI WGS metagenome assembly JAABUW01 (sample SAMN10711882, study PRJNA513363) | rock metagenome | isolation source: Antarctica rocks | place: Antarctica: Victoria Land, Knobhead sud
GCATGCATACGCGCATACATGGCCATATATGGGAGCATACATGGGCCACATGGGAGCAGCAATGGGGCATGCATGCGCGCATACATGGGCCATATATGGGGGCATATATGGGCCACATGGGAGCAGCAATGGGGCATACATGGGCGCATATATGGGCCATATGGGAGCAGCAATGGGGCATGTATGCGCGCATATATGGGCCATTTATGGGGCAGCCCTATAGGGAGAGTAGGGAGGAAGGGAATAATAGGTAATCCCTTCCCTTCCTTAATAGTCCCTGCCCCTTCCCTTCCGCTCCCTTCCCTACTAGAAGGGAAGGGAGCGGGGGTTATTCCCTTCCCTTCCCTTCCCTTCCCTTCCCTATTCCGCAGCGTAGATATAATAGAAGAAAATCGTATTAAGAACTATATACTCTATATACTCGCTATACGAGTATCGCGAGTATAATCTCTTTTATTCCTAGAAGTAGTCGCTACGTATATAGAATATATTACGAGTACTCGTAATACTCGAATCTTCTTATACGGGCTCCTAGTTTATTAATAATTAAAATCGATAAAATTTCTCTAATTTTACTAGATTTAATAAACTTTTTAATTATAATATAAAAGTATTATTATTATATTATATTAAAGCCGGATATTAGTAATTAGAACTCGGGTCAAGATTATATATTATATATATAATCTTTACGTTAATTTTATTAATTAATAATACTTTTAATAAGTTATTAATATTATAATTAAAATATATAATTATATAACTAGTTATTTATTCCTAACTCCTAGAATTCTTTAGAGATTAATTCTTTTATCGAATAATAGAGATCTTTATTAAGTTTATATATTTACTTTTATATTACTATATATACCCTCGGTATTATAATTTAATAATTATATAATTAAATTTAATAGAGAAAGTATAATCTCTTTTAATAATTTAAATAGAGAGAAATCTTTATTTTAGTTTTTAGATAAATTAAATACTAAATCTCTCCGAATTAATTTCTATTAATTAAATATCTTCGGGTTAATATTATTAATAACTCAATTAATAGATAATATATTTGAAAATAAAATTCCGATTTTTAAATTAATTAATATTAATTTCTAACGTAATTTAATAATAAGAAGTTTTAAGTCTATTTATATTTATTAATTTCAATTTCAATTTCAATTTCAATTTCAATTTCAATTTCGATTTTAATTTAATTTCAATTTAATATTTAAATATATATTATTCTATTTTCTATCTAGACTTTTAGAAGTTAATTATTAAATCAAGAGATATTTCAAAAAATATAACTCGATTTTATATATAATTTTGAGCTTGACTCTCTTTAAGATTAATATAGTAAAAAGATAAAATTTTATTCATCGTATTTTACAACTATCGCGAGATATAATAATTATCTCGCGACGTCTATAGAGAAATTAATTTATCGCTGAGCGTAATCGTTCGCTGATTACCGACCTTATGTAAGTTATTGAAAAACAGACAATCTGTCCGATTTTTGGGGGTTTGGCCTCAGACGTGTTGCCCAACCAACTGACTTGTCAATAGTGCTAACCCGAAGGGGGTGAATTAGTGGGAGCTAACCCGGAAGGGCTTAGCGTTCAACCCGACTGAGGACTGAGGCAAGAGGATTCCCCCCTAACAGATTTCTCTTCGTGATACAGAAATTCTCCTCTAACCATCTCATTGTATTTGCAACAATTCCGAGGTTGTCAAACTTTCACCTCCTTACTAGATAGTCGAGATGACTATGGCAACCAGACACGAAGCAGGCGTTCAAGGACCGTATCGAGTTCCAGCAGCAGTAGTTTCAGACGCAATCAATGATAGCAAAAAGCATCTGCTTTTAGCCGCAAGTGGCTCTGTTGCCACTATCAAACTACCCCTGATTATTTCCTCGTTTGAAAATCACACGAACCTCTCGATTCGAGTTGTCGTCACCAAAGCGGCAACCCAGTTTCTTGCTGGTCAGTCTCTAGAGCAGCCTACCGTTTCTTCCTTGGCCTTACTTCCCAACGTGGATGCCGTTTATCTCGACGAAGACGAGTGGATCGAACCGTGGACAAGGCATTCGAAGATACTACATATAGAGCTCCGCAGATGGGCTCACCTCCTGGCGATTGTCCCAATGTCCGCGAATCTTTTGGCAAAGGCTACAGGGGGTCTGTGCGACGACCTCCTGACCAATGTGATTCGCGCTTGGGACGTAAAGCGTGCAATCATTGCAGCGCCAGCGATGAACCAGATGATGTGGGAAAGTCCTATCACGGCAAAGCAATTAGCGCTACTTGCCGAGGAATGGGACTGCTTTGAAATATTATCGCCACAGGTAAAACAATTAGCATGTGGTGACGTTGGACAAGGAGCAATGTGTGATTGGCATGAGATTGTCGCAGTGATTGAGAAACGACTAGCAAGCGCTTAGTTCGTAACCTGACACGGCGGCGGCTATACAGCGGGCGAACTGTCGGAGGAGAGGGGTTTCACGCGAGGAGAGGATCATTGCCATTTAATACGCCTGCCATTACTGCATTACATCAGGAGACTTGCGTAAGCGACCTATGGGCAGGAAGGAGGTACAAACAGGCAAGATAAGGAATGCGTAGAACTCAATTGTGTCCTAGGGCTGTCCCTCCGCTTGCTGTTGTTAAAGTTGTTCTTAAGTGGCGAAAGGGGGCCCCCGCCATCCGGTCTATATAAGGCTTTTTCCACTCGATAGCTACGCTCCCAATCTACGCTGGAGGTTGCGATAATACGTTTCAGCCCTGTCTCGTCTTCCTTTAGCCTGCCTGTGGCATTTTACTCCGTAGGACATAACCACGCCTTTAGATGAGATGATAATAGGCGGCCTTGCCTTGGCTTGTGCGATCTGATTTACCAAACACCGAGACCTCGAAGAATGAACCTATAGTAGTTTGAATCATGTATATTCTACATGTGTGGTTGCTGTAGGGCGTTGCTACGAATACCCCTCTCACTTTGAATATCAAAATTCTCATTGAAACCGAATGGGTAAGTAATGCCGGTTGACCCTGGCATCGATGCTTCCAGGATAGCTATGAAGAGGGAAGAAAGACCCTAAACTAAATACAAGTGGTGGTTGGCCTGCCAACAACGTTGCCGTGCCTGACCGTCATCCGTGCACTCCATGATCACGGGTCACGGGTATCGTGAGCGTGAAACTCCTCAAGCTTTGCAATTCGAGTAAGAACATCATTTCCCGATACTGCTACTGTTCGTGGGACCAGAAATTGAGTCAACAGACGGTAGTGTACCGAAAGATTTCAGAAAGAGATCAGCGAAGTCTTTCTCTTCATCAGTCATTACTTTCATCGCCTCCTCGTGAGCAATCTGAACCTCGAGTGAGTCGACATCACTACCGCTTTGACTATCATCGGATTCGTGGTCCTTGTCGTACTCCATCTTCAACTGCTCTTGCAGCTGAGATATCTGCTCATCAATCCGTAGTTCGCCCGTACCAAAATCTTCAGCTCTAGGGTCATCCCGATGAGCGAGGTCAATTAAAACCCTCATTGCCTCCACGAGCATGAGGCTGTCAAAACTCGCCTGGTGAGCGTATTCGTGGATGCTGGAATCCGGATAGAGAAAAGCATAGAAGTAGCTCAGTTTCATACTTGAGAACCCCGGGAGGACGGTCCTCCAGGAATAAACAAGTAGAATAGAGTTTGAAGGAGTGTGTTGTTGCATGATCATCTTCAAGAAGCTGTAGTCTATCCCACTGGTGGACCATTATACAATATAGCTGTTTTTTTTCATGCCGGCGTCGTGCAACAGATGCCTGACTTCGTCCCACGTCTTTCCGAATGTCTCTTCTCCTTGGCCATAGACCTTCCTCATAACGGCCCAAGAGGAATTGGCCGTAGATTCAGTACGAGGGACACCAGTCAGGATTTCCGGAATTGACTTGTCGTACTTGATGGGGGTGTCAATGACAACTTGTCCATCGAGGCGGCGGACTGCGATTTCGACAGGAAATCTCTGGATTGGTGATTCGTCTTCTCGAAAATGTCCTAGTGACACGAATTCGAAATCAATGTAGAAATCCCCGCCTCGTATGTTTACCTGTTCGATCTTGCGAACCAGACTAACTACAGCGAAAGGGACCGGAACCATGGATAGGCATGCTGTCATTTCATTCGGGTTGCTTAGATGTAATCCCCAGCCATGCCGTCGACGACGCGAAGCCGGGGTCCTGTGGCGCAACGCCGTCCGCTGCAGCCACGTCTTGCGTTGTCTCTCGCAGGCAGGATTGACTCGCCCTCCATGGATGGTGGCCTTGTCGGGGCGGGCCACGCTCACGCAACAAAACCCATTCTCCGTCTTTTCTTTCAAGGCTACCTTTAGCTGTTAATTACTCTTGTTGATTCTGGAACGCAAGAGAGCTGCCCTTCCAACCCCTTCATGCACTCGATGGCAGTGCTTGTTCCAACCGGCGTTCTGGTGAAACATGGCACCACAGCCGTCGATATCGCATTGGAACATAATTCGAAGGTGCTGAGGATCGATGTGCTGTTTCAGAGCTGATGAAGTGCGAAATTTCTTTGTGCAACCCTCATGGGTGCGCCGGTGGTTCTGCAGCCCGAGTCCTGGCCGAGGTGTGTTCTGACATGTCTGTCGAAGCAAACACCAAAGTAGTGGAAGGTTTTGTGACAATAAGGGCAGATACGGTATTTGCCTTGGTGAATGCATTGGATGTGCTCATCTAGGCCTTGCCTTGTCGCGAACGGCTTGTTGCAGTCCTTCTCCGGGCATTACAATCATCTCTCGATGAACGTCATGGCGCTTGGTATGGTCATCAAACTTGCGAGAGTCATTAAACCTAAGGTTGCAGACCGGACAATAGTAATCACTTCCGCATGGGCTGCACTTGGTGTGATGGCTCAAATCAAGAAAATCATCCCCGCATATTGTGCAACGCTGAAGCACGCTCCCCGAGATTCGAGACGACCTCCAGAATGGGGTGAGCTTGTAGCGCGGAAATGGTTGCATTTCATGCTCGAATCTGAGATGGTTGAATCGATGGTTGCTGTTTTGGATTCTCTTGTCGCACCCAGAATTTTCCCAATCACATCGAGGAGTTCGACCAGCGGGATGCCATTTCTTTTCGTGTTCGTCTTTTACTCGGTCAGACATGAGGTATTTGAAACAAAATCGGCATCTTGGCTGAAATTTGAGCCAGCATTCTGGCGGCCTCGATCGCCGCTAGTTTGTCAAGCCTCCGGGGTTGCTGATTGGAATTGTAAACAACCTTTCCGGACCTTTTCACCACGGAATAGGTAGCACCACGCTCTCCATCATTCATCTCGGACGAGAGAACAGAATGGCAAGTATTGGCGTGTCCTCCATTGGATGATGGGATTGATCGGTTCTGATCAACGACATTGTGACGCCTGCCTTCTCGAGGTTGGTAGGTGGCAACCCTGTCCTCAGGCTACGAAAATCATCTTATTGTAGTGAGGGCTCAAATACTAGCCCGCATATCCAATTCTGCATCGCCTAGGAGCTTTTGGAGCCATACAGAGCTGCTTCTGTGGATATGTTGATTCTATTGACCGTCTCTTTGTTGGTCTCAAGCCAGACAAGATCTCTTTGCACTCCCTAGTCTGCTTCATTCACCTCTGCCTCTGCCTCCTCGGTAAATACCACAGCTCAATCTTTGCGAATTCACCCTCAACAGTCCCAATCTATTCTGCAGCAACGCAAAATTCAACGTGTGAATTCCAACCATTCCCCTCTCACACATCACTTCGACCACTGATAGCCCTCATCACGGAAACAACGCCAATGGCGTCTGTGCTATCCTCAACAACACCGGACCCGCATCAACAAACATGGCCAAATGTTGCGGAAGCACCGCAGTCAAAACCACCCCAGATGGCTGCTTCCAATACTGCGACTACCCCGGCAACTACGACAGCCAAACTAGCTTCGTACTGGACAGATCCGTCAACTGCCTCGGTAATCACGGCCTCAAGGGCATGCAGTGCCTAGCTCCACGCGTAGAAACATCTTTATCCGCATTTGACGGCGCGCTGGCGACTGCGCTTGCTGCCGCTCAATCGGTGTTCAAGGGTTCTGCTGCACCTGCTGCACCTGCAACCATTACGGGAACGATAACTGCGGCAGGTTCGACGATGGCTACTACGACGAGTGCGAGTGCTACCGCTGCTACGACGAGCGTGAGCTCAGATGCAGCTATGTCTGATTCGGGACCGAGTCAGGGTTGGACGAAGTATGCTATGGCTATGGGTGTTATGGCTTTGGCGTTCTCGGGCATGCTGATCTAGTTGGAGCTGACGTGGTCTGGAGGAGATAGCTTAACAGTATTCAGAAGCTGCCAATACACCGTTTTGCAATGTGTTTCAGCCTTGCATGGCGTTACTTGTACTCTTAGCAGGCCATATGCTTGATGTTTCGTTATTCTTCTGATCAGGCCCACGGAATCGATATGATCCGACTTCTTTGTCCATCCGCTGTCCCTCTGTCACGTAGCTACTTTAGACAAACTTAGAAGGCCATGATGGTCTAACAGAACCGCAGTAATAAGGGCATGGAGTTGAGGCCCTAGTTTTGACGCTAAGATAAGATAGACCCCGAACCTTTTGCACCCAAAAAGGTGCAGAAAATTCGAGATATTCGACACACGCATTCTAATAAGGCTCAGCCTCGTCACCTTCCTCCTGACTACACTGAGACAGTCTCGTCATAATGGCCCCCTCTTCGCGATACCGATCCACCCAGCGGCACACGCCATTGGCCGAAGAATTGACCGCTACGGGCCCTCTGAAAACACAATCGAAGAAGAGAAAGGCAAGGCCAGAGACCCAAGAGGGGGGCTATGTGGACTCAAGATCGTCGCGAAAGATTCTAAAGATTGGGCAAGACCTAGTAGACGAAGAGCAGCAGGAGAATGCCGCGGCAGCACCAAATCCAGCGTTCACGTTTGAATCACGATTCGGTACGGGGGGGGACTCAGATGAGGGTGATGCACGGCATGATGACGATGAGGCGTGGGGTGATCAGGAGGGGGATGTTATTGAAGAAGTGGTGGGTTCTAGAACATTTGTTGGAGGCGGAATGCGCTGACCAGGCTGTGGTATAGGAAATCGATCCGAATGACATGGCCCTCTTCAACAAATTCATGCCCTCAATCACGGCAAATCCTCTGATACAATCGATAACCAACGAAGAAACGGAAGAAGGACAAGGAACAAATCTAGCAGATCTGATACTGGAGAAGATAGCAGCCCATGAGGCGGCACAAACAGGGGAACCGGTCATCCAAGGTGGAGGTATTCCGGAGGATGCTGTAGAGCTTCCTGCAAAAGTGGTGGAGGTATATTCGAAGTACTCTTCTGGACGATCCCCAACTGTCGAAGGGCAGGTGCTAATCTCTACGACATAGAATTGGCCTAATCCTCTCACGCTACAAGTCCGGCAAACTCCCCAAACCCTTTAAGATCATCCCCACACTTCCACAGTGGGAAGAGCTCCTCGCCATCACGCGACCCGAATCTTGGACCGCCAACGCCTGCTACGAAGCCACCAAGATCTTTGTATCGACCAAGCCTCAGATCACACAAATCTTCCTCCGGACAGTCCTGCTCGATCGAGTCCGCGAAGATATTCACGAGACGAAGAAGCTGAATGTCCACCTCTTCAATGCGCTGAAAAGAGCGCTCTACAAACCCAGCGCCTGGTTCAAAGGCCTTCTCTTCCCTCTCGTCGAGGGGCAATGCAGTCTTCGCGAAGCGCATATCATCTCGAGCGTGTTGGTTCGAGTATCAATACCAGTCTTGCACTCAGCGGCCGCTCTATTACGGTTGACAGAGATAGCAGCAGAGCAGACGTCTTCGATGTCAAGCGAAGCTGCGGGAGCCACCAATGTCTTCATTAGGGTGCTCCTAGAAAAGAAATACGCACTGCCATAGTAAGTTTCCAACCCCCACAGCCCAGCGATAATCCCACACTAACGTCTGAAACAGCAAAGTAATCGATGGCTTGGTGTTTCACTTCCTCCGCTTCCGCGCCACAGTACCAACCGATGGATCAAATGGAATGACAGACCCTTCGAATCTATCTAGCAGAGACGCCAAGCTACCAGTAATATGGCACCAGTGCCTGTTAGCGTTTGCGCAGCGATATAGGAATGATATCACGGAGGATCAGCGAGAGGCGTTGCTGGATCTGCTGTTGGTTAGGGGGCACAAGGATATCGGGCCTGAGGTGAGGAGGGAACTGCTGGAGGGGAGGGGTAGGGGGGTAGTAGTGGAGCAACCGAGAGATATGGGAGGGGATGATACTATGATGGATGCCGTATGAAATGACATAACGCGAGGGGGAACAATTGAAACGCCTTCCAACGCCCCACTTTGTCAAAACTGTCAAGTTCGAGATGTTTGCACGCTTAAATTAAGCCTGGAATGTGGTCTTTACTACCCTCGGATACCCTAGGAGGCATGCAAGGGCTAAGATTTCCAGCAATGGGGATAACATACTGCGCTGATTTTCTCATATCGCAATCATGCCTGGGTCCTGGCTCATCACTAACCCATTAATACACGAACGAGCCAGGGAACGCCCACAAAACTCGCTACCTCTATTCTTAGAGACCACAGAAAGCACGCCGCCGTATATGCTTCACGCAGTAATTGCGCTACCGACTGCGCACCCAAAGAGCTGTTGCCCCCAGCACAGCTACGCTCTGCAACTATGGCGTATGCTCCGCTCGCACGCAACTCCTCCAGTAGCGTATAGAGCTCAGGTTCATGTTGGAACTTCGCAATCGTTTTGCTCTACGAGTAGGAGAACCACATAGGTGAGCGTGCGTGGGTGTTTCACGCAGCAACTATGCCACCGAGTACGCTCCTACAGCAGAGTTTGCGTCACCAGTGCCTGGACGCACTGGAAGTGAGCGGCGTGTGTGAGCAGCGCAGAAGGGGGTTTTCGGGGCTTTTAGCTTATAAGGTAATCCCTCTGACATGGCGGAGGGGCGTTTCATGTATTCCTGAAGGATTCGAGGGGCTGGGATTAGAGGTTGTTTGTTTCGTTCCTAGTGGAACGGTGTGAATGATCGGGTGCTGGAGTTAATTGCGATTAGTACATAATCAATATTGAATGTTGCAGTGTCTTTTGAAAGCGTTATAGAGGCTATGGCTCCATTATAACATGCGTTCCTTTATCCAATTCATCAGAAACTGTATAGTCCTCTGCTCTCGAAATTCCAACGTGGTAAGCGTCCTTCAATGTTTCACGCAGCGATTGCGCCATTGAGTGCGCTCCCACAAATGGATTTGTCATACCTGGCGGTGGAACCCTCAACTATGGGGCTCACCCAACAATGGGAAGCGCACACTGGTGGTTGTTATTTGTCAATGGATTTCCTCTGACAGGGCGGAGGGCAATCCAGTGATGTCGAAACACCAACGTGGGATTCGTAGGTCTAAGCCTGCACAAACTGGTGTCTTTTACATTCTGATTCTTGATTCAATCACGAGTTCGAGTCAGCAATGAAGCAGATGGAACACTGATTGGGTTAATAGTGCTCTTTCAAGATGGCTCATTCATTTGGAACAAGGCGATAGACAAACACTGCTTTCCATCAACTTGGCTCCACATGTGCGTTCCTTCCAGGGACTTGCATGCCTTGGCAAACAATCGAGGGAAGCGCGCGCTTTCGTAGTTTTTACTTAATCCTTCTGACAGGGCGGAGGGAAATCCATCTGATGTAAAACACCAACAGAGATGTAGGTCTAAGCCTACGCCTGAGTCGTGCAACTCGAATCACTCGATTTATCGAGCTTTTTATTCGATACCGAAGCACACGAAACAATGTTACAGCTGATATCACCCTTGTGATATCTTACCAAATAGAGAAAGACATTCGAAACTATGTCGATCGTAGAGCGAGACCACCACATTTTGACGACGACATGGATTCGAACTAGCATTACAGGAAGTTTCGAAAAAGCCCATTCCAGACATGTGGTGCTCAATTGCTGGTTAAGAGTACACTTGCGTCTAGCAAAAAGGTAGGTTGTGCTATTTTCATCAATGCGATCTCGACTTTCTTGGTCTGTAAGCTTAGGTTTGCTGGCAACTGTGTTTCACTCAAATCGGAATCTTGTAAAAATACCATGTTGAATACTATAATGGCGCTCTCAGAAGACGGCACGAACGCGCAATGTCCAGTGTTGAGGCTCTTGCGCATAGACCTTCCCCATGACTGATGCGAGATGACATCTCGACCACGCAATAGCAACCACAAGCTTCTCATGCGATCCGGAAAGATTGGGTAACGCACGCGCATGAGGCTCTTTTCCTGCTCTAGATGGCAACAGGGGGTATTCGCATAGGTCAATAATTGCCGAGTGCGGTTGTTTCATCGATATATGCGCCAAGCGCAAATAGATGGAGGCGATTCATGAGAAGTTCATATATTTCTGATTTCGAGAGCTTTCAAGATGTTCGATGCCACTAACTAGCAGCCATGACTGACATGCGAAATGATAGGGATATGATCGCAGCTTACGCTTGGTCAGGAAGGAGATGTCCGGCACAGTCAGCTTTTCGGGTCCGTAAAGGAATGCAGCTGGAAGTTGGAACATTGAGCCTTGCACCTCAGGCATTTCACCGCCCTCTCGTGATGGATCCATGTTATGGTAGACTCAAATTCGAATCTTCCGGCGGTGCTGGACTTCATGTTATAGGATTCCCTATCATTGATCTCATTTGGTGTGCCGTATGCTGTTGAAACATGACATTGCATAGCTTGTCTCGTCTGCGCCGCGCGAATCCATCCAGGACTGAAACGCTTCGCAGGCATGGTCTTCTCCACACCAAGTCCCAGGCATGGGTAGCAAGCCGTCTCCAGATTCGTAATTATTGCGTATCGGAAAGATTTGCGAAGCGGGCCATGCTGTGTAGGCTCAAACAACCAACGGATTTTGCAGTGTTTTACAGTATCATGCCTATTTCTGGGCGAAACCGAGTGGGCCGGCTCGGTTGGGGCTAAATACCGAAAGGGGATGGTGCAGGCTTAGCTGCATTCCACGCCCAAGCCCCTGAAATATTCATTTTTAAATATAATAAGCCCTGGTCACCTCCTTTCTCTTCTTCATCTACCATCTACCACATCTTGTAACTATCATCATTGATCACAATCCATCAAGATTGCAATTCCATCATTCATCAAAAGTCATTTAGAGAATTACTGGTGCAGTGTTCTTTTACATCTGCCTACCTAAGTTAAGGTACTCTCGGTAACACATCCCCGAGCCGAAGGAGATGTGGCCTCTTCTCTAGCGGCAAACCATCCAAGGCAGCAGAGCACTTCATCAATTTCATCCATGCTCCTGAGTTACTCCCGCACAAACACCATCCCAGCGGACCTCAGCCTTGCATAACATCATCTCTCTCGAGACTACCATTACCAAAGGCTATCGAGATGGCCGACACACTCTCGTCAGCCATGGCCTACGGCACTGAATTCTACCCTCCACAAGCAACGGTCTCCCTATCAGAAACGTCACTAGAGAACTGTCTCATGACACCTGGACCCACGTCACCGGAGTCATCATACGTCAAGAGCGAGATGGGCGACGGCGACGAGCCTAGGAAGCCAACGAAGAAGCGGAAGTCATGGGGTCAGGAATTGCCCACACCGAAGACTAACCTTCCTCCTCGGTATGACACTATCATCACCATTACCACTGTCGCATCTACTTACACTCATTACAGGAAACGAGCGAAGACCGAAGATGAGAAGGAGCAACGGCGCATTGAGCGAGTCCTACGAAATCGGCAAGCCGCGCAATCATCCCGAGAGCGCAAGCGACAAGAAGTTGAGAAGCTTGAAGGCGAGAAGCAAACGATCGAACAACAGAACGAGTCCCTCAAGCAACGACTGATGAAGGTCGAGCATGAGAAATTCCTCCTGGCTCAGACAGTCGCCAAGTTGGCTGCGCAGATGAAGGCCTTCCAACGAGGAGACTCAACGCCTCACGTCCAGCTGTCGCCACCACTTGAGCCTGACCTTCTCGAACACGACCAAATCATGAAGCAAGAGCTTGACGAGAACCCTTTCCATCTACCAACACCACAACAATCCCTCTACGCCTCATCTGCATCGTTCTCCCCCCAATCAACAGCCACATACTCCTCATCCTCAACGCCAGCCACAATCAACCCAGGCGTCGATGAGTTGACAGCTTCCCCGGATATGACACAACATCCTGCCGCGATGTTGTGCGACCTGCAGTGTCAGTCCGCGGAAGCCTGTCAACCATCGACTCAGCCTACGACTCGCCCAGAAGCTGCCAAATGGACCCCGTCATCTTCGGCGACGAACCGAATTGTCTGTCTGATGTTGACTTTAGCAGTCTATTCGCAGCTGATTCTTCCGTTGAGGATGATCTTCATTTTTTTAAAGATGAGTTCGCCGCTCCCACCGAGCATGATGACCTCGATGCCAATGGCTTTGCCTTTGATTCGCTGGTTGATTTCGACGCCGACCAATCTACTACCCACACCAACAACATCAAGAACAACACCCAATTCGACAACGAAGACCTCGCACACTACAGCCACGTCTACACTACGGGACACTCCTTTGAGAGCGCCCATCCTTCGTCTCAGAATGCTGCGACGTCTGCTGCTCAGCAGCCCTTCCTTGGCGCGCCCGCTTAGGGCTGCGACGGGTCGGGCACTGCGGGCCAAGACGGCCAGCATGACGGGAAGAAGAGTGGCACTTGAGAGGGGGATTCGAAGTGTAGCTCGTTGTCATGGTGAGAAGGCTGGTCTTGGGATTGGTGTTCGGACGATAAGGTTGGGTGCTGGGTTTGAGGAAAGGAGAAAATGTTCGACTAGGCGGCTGCAAGATGGTAGAAGACGATGATTTCACTGGCGTTTCGGGAGTGGCCTGGTAATGCTTGGAACAGCTGCCATGTAACAATAGATAGCCGAAGCTCGCTTTGAAGAGCTTGATGCTTGCGCACTTGAAGAACATTGACACAATTACTACTTTGTCTCATCATGCACTTGTGAATCTCTACTTTACAATTCGCCAAGTACATACGAGTAATCCCCCACGTTACCCGAGAGAAGCCACTCTTGACTTGCCCCTGTTCATCACGATCTTGATTGCATCATGACCTCCAATCCTCGAAAGTATCCATCACAGATGCAACCCACGCGCATGTCGGCCGGGTGCTGCCCGCTATGCCTTGACGAATTTCCCTATGACGCACCGCGTCTTCACCATTGTCGAGGGTCCGTTCCCTTCAAAGTAACACACATTCAACCCCGCACCCACACAAGCCCCGACCTCGACCGCTGGCCACCCCAGCGTTTGACCAGCCATACCACCTCCACACCTCGAAAATGACACGAATCACCGCCCTCTCCACCCTACCTCCTCCACCATCCACCTCCACCTACCGCTCCACCTCCTCCACCACCCCCGTCGACATCCTCATCCTCGGCGCCGGCTGGACGTTCCAATTCCTCTCCCCACTGCTGGTAGAAGAGCACATATCCCACAGCGCCACCACGAGATATGGCCGTCACGGTAGCATACCCTTCGACTTCGATCCTGAATCTGAATACACGGCACCATACGAGCGATTACCGCCTGCGAAGACCGTACTAATTACATTTCCATTGAAAGGGCAGGGGCAGTCGAAGCGATTGACGGGAATGTATCAGAAGACGCATACTGGGGTGGAGAGTAGGTGGGTGCAGTTGGGGAGTACGGGGATTTTTACGGATAGGGGGTGGAATGATGAGGATTCTGGTTACGATAAGAACAACGCGAGGGCGGTTGCGGAAGACGAGTTGTTGGAGATTCTAGGGCGGAAGGGGTGTGTACTCAATCTAGCAGGTCTCTATGGCGGCGAGAGGGATCCGAGAAATTGGGTGATCCGCGTGGCTAAGACTAAAGCTGAAGTGAAGGGGAAATTGGCGGTGCATTTGGTGCATGGGCGGGATGTGGCGAGAGCTATTGTAGCGACGCATGAGGCGTTTGGGAATGTGGGGGGGAAGAGGTGGATTATTAATGACCTCCATGTCTATGATTGGTGGGATTTGATACTTTCGTGGGGGAAGTTTGCGAGGGAGAATGCGGGGGCGGAGGTGAAGCGGCAGGCGGAGGAGAAGGAGAAGGAGGCGGGAGTGGGTGATGAGGGGGATGGGGGTTTACAGTATGAGGAGTGGGTTGTGGAGTTGATGGAGGAAGAGGGGGTGAGGGCGTTGCCGAGGGAGGTGAGTGGATTGGGGAGGGTGTTGGATGGGAGGGGCTTTTGGGCGGCGGTGGGGAGCGCGCCGGGGGAGGGGAGGGCGAATTGATTAAGAGAGGAAGAAGGGTAGAGATCTCAGATACGTCGTCCCCTTAAGCAGGACCCGAGCGTAGTCTGGGATGTTCGAAAGCGGATCTGCCTTAAGGTTTGAAGCTGGCACCACTGGTATAATGGTAAGAAAATTGAGAATTAAGAGCAGGAATGCTGCAACCGGATGGGACATCCAGCCGTGACAAGATGCTATTCCTTACTCAAATGTTGATTCTGTGCGAGTGTTTGATGAAGCTGCAAGCGCCATTGGACAGGATGTCCACGCTTCGGCAGCCAGACGCATTCCTCGCTCCATCACTCAAAGTTCTTGCAAATTTTCGCGCTTTCTTGATGTATCCTCAATACGATTTGGCGCAGGAAAACGCTGCTTTGGTACTCTTCAACTCATCCATCGAGCACTATCTGGTCCATGATCTGACTCAACCCAAGGCAGTGCCAAGATTCCGGAAAGAAAAAGTCAATGTGTTGACGATCTGCGCCGCATTGGGTCCTGGGGACGGTGGCATGCTTCTCGAGGTCGGCGATGCTGCGATTGACACTTTGCAACCTGGAAGGCTGCTTTGCTATCACTGTCAGTGTCACTGTCAGTGAAGCATCTGGTGGCGATGCATGTGGCTGTCATTGACAGCTTCATTGCAAGCGTAAAGCAGGATGGCGAGAAACATCATTGGGCCAATATGCGAGGGCTTGATGGGGTGATGTACGAGCATCGCTTGAATGTCAAAGGGGAGTGGAGGCTTCTCTACTTGAAGGTAGGGTAAGAGGATGCGCTGAGGAATGGTGTCAAGTTGGTGAAGTAGTCGATCGGACGAGAAATTTAGAGAAAGAGGAGTAGATGATAGATACGAAAAGGGCTTTGTCGTTGCGGAAAAGTTTTGATTGTCATGCGAAGGAAGAGTCATCAATCGTCGACACGTTTTCATCGAATTGCTCCTGAACAACATGAACGTCGTTCTGTCACTAACAGCCAATGCTGATATCGGCATCTAGTACTCAATCATTTGTCTACGCAACTGTGATATCTTCGCTATTATTCTCACGCACTGGAATTGCAACAAACGGTGGTGAGGTATTGGATGAGTCGAAAGGTGGGTTGAGATCTCGTGGAATGTCTATAGGAAGAGCACAATGAAGGTCGATGGCGTCTGGGTTGGTCCGAGCAGCAGTGCCAGAGTGCTCAGATGAGAGGTGGGTAGCGCTTGCTGAAGCTCCAGAGTGCTCTGTAGAGCCGTTGGTAGCGTTTGGTGACTCTTCAATGAATGTCGGTCTTGAGCGAGACGCGGGTCGTTCCGACGCAGCATGGAGCGCTTGATGACCAAGTTCGAGGTCTTTATGAGCAGATTGCTACCTCTTTTGTAATGTGTCGAAGTTTGATTAGCATATATACCTAGGCTTGCAGCCTCTTCACCATGACGATGACGCTGTTCGTGCCAGATACGCCATGCTATACGTCCTTGGTGAATAGTCACAACGCCGATAATGGTCGCACATGTTCCGAATACCACAGTCGTAATGATCCCAGCCGTGGTCGAGGATGGTTGTAGGGGCATAGCTTATGCGGTGAGCAACGAGGGGAGGACAAGGCAGAGAATCTTGTCATAGGAGCAAAAGCACTTAGATTACGGTTTCCGAGTACGGAGCACATAGTGGCTTTGTTGCCGGGGGATATGTTCTATTTATCTCTGTGGGATACACATTGGAGAAAGATGCGAGAGGGAATAGTGCGATACCGCTATTAGCCTCTTGTCGTAAGTCCCCGAACGCTCATTGGACCATGGCACCTTCCACCTCCATCCTCTAACCTGTCCCGGAGTTAGATTGTAGATCATCCAGCGAAAGACACCAACGACAATGCAATTCCTTGGGACTCCCAACTCCTGTACAAATCAAGTGTAGCCTCTCCCTCATGCAGCTAAAAAGGTGGGTGACCGGCGCCTTTGTCTGGACAGCCCGATGGATGGAAACCACTTCCTTCAGCAAGGGCAAAATACTACCGCGGCACTATGGAGATCTTATGTAAGCGAACAGAGGTCTTGTATCAAGTCGTTTGCCTCAGTCCCTCAGACCTGCCGAACCACCGCTAAGCCCCTTCGGGTTAGAAATGCTGACTTCGCGGCTGAAGTGCTACCTCAAGGTGAGAACAATTCACATTCCTCGTAGTAAGCAGAAGGCGCTAACCCGAAGGGGCTTAGCGGGGCTTGGCACATCTGAGGGACTGAGGCAAATCAGGTCGCGCACAACCATACACATTAACCGTGGCGGCACCTCGCGAACTCGCGAGGTGCCCGCACGGTTACAAAACGTGTACTTCCTTTGCTTGCAGCGGTGAATTATATATCTAGCTCGATCTGGTTAAAGACCATCACGTTAGAAATCTTCCTCCGACGACCCACTTCGCCACATTGTCTTGAGCACTAATCACTCTGTCCTTTCTGCTCTGCAGAGGGAGCAACATGTGGCAGTAGGCCAAGAGTTTCAGCCTTCTGGACTAACCGCGATTCTCGCGATTTCAGAGCCTACAAATATGATTGCATTCTCGACAAGTGCATTTGAGTCATGGAGAAGTGCTCTGGCTTGTTGCAAGCTAGTTGCGTGATGCCTGTGTCGATGATGTCGAATTTTATCACAATTGCCCAACCCATCATCTTCCGGAATGTCAAATCTTAAGTTCAAAAGTCTTGATTGGTTTTATGGAGCTCAGACGTTCGTACAATCTGCCTGCATTGGAAGCGCTGAAGCTGTAGAGCCGGTATTAATTAGGAAGAAGGTTTGCAAGTTTAGTTCCATTACTTGAAGCTAGGAACATGTACGCAAGAAAGTGTTTTATCAATCTGACTCAATGGCGAATCACCCCTTTCGAAAGCCAACGCTGACGTTCATAGTAATCCTACGAAGACATCATCATTATCGCACTGCCGGAGACTCTCTCGAATCCCAACATTGCCCACAGTGCCTAGAGGCATATGAGTAGTGTCACCGCTCCCAAATCTGCCATCTGGGCTCAAGGGAGAGCTTTAAGTAGTCGATAATGTAGAAGACGGTAGAGTTTAGTGAGGGACATAGTGAGCGTCTTGCGGCTCAGTGACGCCTTGAGGATTTGTCGCAGCATTTGTAGGATACTCAAACGTTGCGTTCGTGGCAGGCGTAGAAGCCTCAAGCCTCCCTGTGGCAGGGTGGAGCATATGATGACCAAGCTCGATGTCTATGCCAGCAATTAGTTCACTTGTCGTCCAACATCAGGGGAATTCAGGGTTTCCACCTGGACTAGCATCCACCTGACGGCGATGATGCTCATACCATATACGCCATGCTATACGGCCCTGGTGAATAGTCACGACGCCAATGATTGTCGCGCAGGTTCCAATTCGACGAATTGCCGAGGGGCATTGTTCAGAGCGCTGTGATTGGGTCGCAACTGGGGTGAGGCTACAGGCTTTACTAAACATGGAGTTGAGGGTAAGGTGTGCATATGATTGAGAAGCTGAATTCATAACGAACATCTCACAGGGGACGATGTCCGTTTTATGCTCCAATCTCACCACCTTCGTTCAAGGTGAACATCTCTAGTGTCCACGACATCTGCGAAGAGTACGTTTTGATAGCGCTGCGGGAACGACACTTCTGCACATCTGGACAAGAAAGATTCTAGATGTGCAATATCCGCGAAGAGTTGTTTGAGGTTAGCTGCAGGCATAGAGAAGCGCAAACCCCTAAGTCGTTAGCTACGAGAACCCTGCGTTTGTGCCACGTTTGATTGGGACAGACCGAATGGACCTAACAGAGTAGGAGAAACCGTGGGGCCTTACTGCGTTCGTTTGTTTGGGGTTGCGCGTGCGCCCCCCAGTGTGCGATCCCAGGGTTTCCCCCGCAACCTGAGATATCTATCCCTCTAATTGGGTTTGACCATAGCCGGAACAATGAGACTAGGTCACTAGGAGACATTTTGGAAGGGCTTGAACAAGGCTGCATGTCCAACGACTGGTAAACGCACTCATTTTCCTGTCTCGCGCTCTAATGTCTTACTCGATCCTAGAGTTTGTTGCTAACGTACCTTGCCGTGCTCTAGCATCCATGGAATATCTGTTAGAGGACGGTTCGTCATCGGGATGGCTATCGTCTCTGGGACCGATTGGCACAGGAGAGGCGCTGTTGGCCGATGCTTCTTGATCTTGAAATGTCCCAGTGTGTTCGACTATCGCGTTGAGCGTCACGTTCTGGGAAGCTGGGCGCAAGCCAAGCTCGATTTGCTCGACGACTAGCTTCTGGATTAGTCATCTCTCTGCATACATATCGTTGCATCCAAATCATGCTCAGTCCCCACCAATGGTAAATGACCGCTCTTTTGACCTTTCTCCAGCAGCGTCAACCCCTTCACTGGCTTCATTTGGCACCTGATTCGGGACAGCCTCCAGAGCGAGTTGCTCAGACGCAGCGTTCATGGTGCTCAACAAGATGTTATCTCGGACCAATTGGCTGTGTTCCAGGTCTAGCCGAGGCAGTCATCCTATCGATTGTAAAGGCATGGGTCGACTTGAGCACAGATACCTGGAGCTGGGAATTGCTGATTGTGACGATACTCAAACCACATTTCCCATGCCTTACGGCCTTGATGGATCGTGACATCGCCGATGATTGTCGCGATGGAGCCGTAGATGCCTGCAATGATAGTTTGTGCGAGTTTGACGACATTTAGAAAGCCATGTTCTGAGGATCCGCAAGGCTGAGAAGTCTCGAAGAGAATTGGTCCCGAAGTCCAGATTGGAAACATCATGGCATGCATGCTTTTATCACTGCGCTGACATTGTATCTTACGTGGTATGGAATTGATGGCAAGCAGAAAGAATGGTGCCCAGCTGATTGGTCGGTTTGCGGCCAGCCCTGTGAATTTCTCGGGGCTCAGTAGAGCACCGGAAGGATTTGAACCCGGAAAATCTGTGAGTAGGGATCGCTGAGGGACATTTTGACACGGTACTGCCTCTGGATGTAGGCCCCGACCTCTAAAGCCTGCGCGAGGAAAACGAACTCGTTTAGCTCGTTAATCGATATCACTGTTGAACATGACGCGCTGCTATCTTTGAAACGCAGGCACCTACTAAACAGCTTGATTTATCCGTCGTCATGTTACGACGCTTGGCAGCTCAAATCCAAGGTCGCTCATTGGTATCCACGGAACAGACCACCCCCTTGGTAAGCAGATGACGTGCCAAGCTTGAACAGACTTGAGCAGAATACGACGGAACAGGACCTCTAGCAGAGCCTAGCTGTTTTTACGGGTCTTCAGTCACTCGAGACTATTTCAAAGAATGCAGAAGCTGGAAAACTGAATTATGTCCTTATTCGTGGCTTATTCGGAGCACCGGCTGGCTAGATTAGACTGAACCTGGAGCCAGGCTTGCAATAGAATGCGGGTCTTGGGAGCATTTTCGACGCTGCATTTCAAAAGAACGAATTTTGTTGCACTTCTTAGATACGATAGTCTATGTCTATGTACCACCCCTAATCTGCAAGAGCGCGGCAGAACGTGTTTACTTCAATGCTGTAGAGCGATCCGCGTGTAACCTTCATGCTAGAAAACGCTCCTTCCGCACATCCTTCCAGTATTGTCCATGAAACATTCTCATCCTGCCCTTTAGCTCTAGTTCTATGGAGCAGCGAAATCCTTGTTGCCATCCTTTTCTGTTGCCGTCGATGGCTCGAAGCCATTGGAGAATGCTGCGGGAGATACCGGGTTTGGGGCAGTGAGGAGTGCAGAGTCTGCGTTGGCTTGAACATTGTGCGAGCTCAAGCTTGTATCCGTGAGTGCGGTCGCTGATAGACGAGGAGAGGGGCCGCAGGCGCGAACGATGGGTTGCTGCCGAAGTGTAGCTGACCATTTCGGTTCTATCAGCTTGGCTTTCGGAGGAACCATGGGTATCGTTGAGGGATCGTAGACCGGGTTCAAAATCTGTAGAAGCACACAATTGCAAGTCATGGAGCAGCAAGAGGGTATGTTCACTATACATACCGCTATGGCGGACCGATTAAGCATGCTGGAGACGACGATGGTCGCGCCACATGGTCCAGAACCTGTAGCCTTGCCAGACTGTAACGACACTAACTGCGATGCCAGTGACACCGAGAAGAATAGTGGCGACAGTGTGAGCTGAGCTCGATGCCATGTTTGGCGAAGAGGCCACGGTGAGGATGCAATTGATTGCGAGCGAAGACTAGTGGAGTGCAGGTATTATTTTGGTTAGACAGTACCGATGGCAGAGAAAATGGGTTGGTGAAAGCCGGCATATTGCAGCGAAATATACCGAGCAGCATGTTGTGGGCTTCTCTACTTCATTGCTCACTTTAAGCCAGAGCCGCACGGAGCATATATTAGATGCGGAATGGCGAAGCAGAGATCGAGGCAAAATAAGGCAGAACAAGGCAAGCTCGGCAAGTTAAATAGCTGGCCCCTTCTTCTTCCACCTTGAGCATTATTATGGACAATATATAGGCGAATTATCTCTTGTTTGGGCGAGAAAATGATACAAAATAGACCATTCAAGGCTCAAGCACGACCAAATGACAGAGAGCCGCTGCTTTCAAACCAGGTAAAAGGTTCGCTTTTGATTGCGCTGCCCACAAGGCTGAGGCTCTGTTCGGCCATTGGATAAGCCCTCCCTCTATAGGAAGCGAGATGAGGTGAGGTAACATTCAAAGTAATGAAGGGATTTCCCAGCGTCCGCCAGAAGTTGTTTCTTTAGCTCGCTCATGTTCGGATGTTCCTTGCCGAGGCCGAAAGCCGGGAATCAAGCATGTTTTCGCGCATCTTATGGCGTAGGGACCGACACTCCGCCCTGTATCTCGAGCTTTTTTGTGCAGTACATACATAATCCAAAGATTGAAGTGCGAGAATTCCTTGCAACGAAAGCGAGAGCTCAGATCATTAAAGCGTTATTGTAAAGCTAATGTATTAAAAGGAACCGGACACCCTCAACCATATCAACACCGTCAGACTACCAGAGTCATGGACCAGAAGCACGGACACATGATATGAAAAGGATCAGAAAAAGCCAGGCCCTCAAAAGCGCAGAAGTATTCTTTACATTCCCAATTTATTTGCTTCCTTCCAACAGGAACGGTGGTGATTTGAGGCTAAAATAGCGCTCCGTGAGCGCAATGGGCCACATCGACTGAGGGTCATCTGCGTTCAGATACAGGCGGGGTACTCGTATCATGATATGAATCATCCCCTTGATCCATTGGATAAGCACCATGGAGAATTCCCAGGCTTTTCGACCGCTGTGACATGATAGGCTTTAACGGCAGGTCAAGCCCATAGTCGAAGCATGACGCGGCAGTGTAGCGTCTTGCAGGAAGCACTGAGGGTTCATAGACTTGCATTGAAGACCAGGCGTTCACATCGGGACCGAGATCTAGTGGCGATATAGATCCATCAGAGCCTGGATCTTGGATTGATTCAGACGGTCTGCTTCCAAAAGTAGACCACACGCGGCCTGATGTTCGGTGAATCGACTCGCTCGTAGAAGAGAGTGAGTTGTATAGTTTGCGAGGCTTAGGGGTTGCGAGTGAGGGTTGCTTCCCGAGCTCAAGGTCTGCGAAGGGGGTAAGCTACATCAATGACTGCAAATGGCGCAATGTGCGGACCTTCAGAGACTTTGATATGACAATGGTGAGCATGCCACAATTTCCAGGCTCGATGGCCCTGCCATATGGTGATGATGCTGATGCTGGTAGCAGCGATGCCAAAAGCGATGTTGATTATGATCTGGGCTTGATTCGATGCTACCGTTGAAGACATGGCTGAGAAGTCGATTGCAAGTACCATTCAAGATGAACACGACAGGAGCGTCGATGTGTTCGGAATGCACACGGCCGGCGTATCAATGCGTTCGAGATGGTCAAGGCTAGAGTCTGGATGTATTCGAAATAACCAGCGTTGGAGTGGCGATGTCTTGTTTGACTGGGTGACAATTGGAGGAGTCACTCCAGATATCTTTCTCACTTGCGTTCTGGCAAGGCTGAGCCCCGATTATTAGGGGCCAAATTAAAACATTGCCATCGTGTTCTGGAGCAGTGTGATGTTGCCAATGTATGACAGATTCCCACACAGTCATGACACAAAAATTATTGCGCTCTCCAATCATGCTGCTTGATCGTGCATTGATTGAGGCAGTGATAGTCCCCCAAACCCTGTCGCGTAAACACCTGAGTACAAGCCTGCATAATATACAGACAAGCGATCGGAAGTAAAAATCGACTGAACAGCGGCTATACCGCAGAACACAAGCGAAACCAATTGATTTCCAACAATGCCATAAATCCGCAGCAGCGTCGGTAGGATATCCAAAATCTGGGGTAGCTGCGCATGGTTTTTGATCTTGAGAATGATAAGCACAGACCAAGTTTGCCTCGTGGCTGTGGCAAGGGTCATTCCCCAGTCTTGGTGTCAGAATAGTTGGGAGTCTTGGCTGCCTATGCAGGCGATTCAAGGACAGAATACTCTCTAGCTAGGCAGCAATTATGATGCTCGAGCTCGCACTCAAGATTTGAGTTACAAAAAGCGGCTCATCTTGAGCGCTGAAGATTAGAATCTGTGCTCTACTCGATCTCTGTACTGCGTTCCAGGCTTCCTACCGTCGCAACTGCCACTTCTCTTGACAGCCTGCGTTACCCCCAAGCGCACGCCCAAAAATCTTATGATCCGTCCCACATGTCGAGATTGAACATCTCGTTGAGTCGGGATTTTACCATATGCAGGCTGATCCGCATTCCCCGGCGGAGTTTTAGCCAGTCAGGTTTCAGATCATAACGCATCCAATTATATGATGTTCCGTCTCGTATCAGACCATGCCGAAGCATTTGAGTGTTTTTACCGAGGATGTAGGAGCCCATCGTCATTGCAGCCAAGAAGAATTTGGTCCCCATTGATCGTATGTATCGATAGCATAACGCCTCGCGGCGTAACGAACCATTGCCACTTATGATAATCCCCAGTGTGATTCTGAGTCATGCCAAATCCGTTCAAGCCTCGCTCTTAGCCATGACAAAATCTTTCAGACCCAGATTCTGAATACAAGAAGATGGTCCAAGCCTCGCCTTAATGAAGCACAGAATATTCCAAAGTCGGCTCTCGAGTTTCACAGACTATCAGGCCCCGCTCTGACCAATTACAGAGTGTTTCAAACCAAGCTCTTAAATATAACAGATTCATTCACCATGGCTTTGAAAGGAGTGGCTCCCTGTAGAGTTCTTACTTCATGTTTCGAAACTTTTAGACCTGCCCTCAAGTTGCAGTCCTGAGCTTTGTAGGGGTCATAGCCTGTGGATCGGCACCTCATTTTCCTCCCTACCAGCGGATGTGGATCATTGTTTCCGAACCGTGTTAAAACAATTGTGTGATCTTCGTATACGCATAGACCACCTCACGATGCCCCAGCACAACATCCTCCCCCGCTGCTGTTCAGATCTCTGCCTTTCTTGATCGATTCGTTATCACCCCTCTCAGTTTCATTATGTATCCGCAATTCTGCACAGCCCCAGACATCAGCGAATGATCTACACTCTTGCGAGAATCGAGCCAATGCTTTGCCTTTTGCGGAATCACGACATGCAGCTGGCCCAAATGGGTTGTACGCACGGTATCTCAGTTCGTCATCCCCAGACCCCGTGACATGCTGCCCCTGTACGACATTCTCTCTCAGTATACGCGCTACCTCCCTCGCTTCCAATATCTTTTGCTCCACCTCGGGACTATCTCGCGGTAATGATCGATTGCTGTTGAATCTTGAGTATGCTTCGACAAGTGCAGCGGATAGAATTCGGGGGTCGCCTGCAAGGGGGATGAAAGTCAGCGGCCAAAACGTTGGTTGTATTATGAAGGCGAAAATGCGAAGAGTGTAAATAGTAGGATGTACCTTGGAATGCGATTCGAGCAGAGCGCAGGACATGACGGTATGCTACTAAAGCCATTGATGCTTGATAAGGAAGAAAACGCAACCAGACGCAGACTCTCAAGCTGTGAAATCAGGATACCGGAGAATATTGTTTGGTAGAGATATTTGTTAGCCATATGCTGATTTAGCCGAGGATTACCCTAGCGCACAAAGTAACGCTTGCAAAAATTTCGACTTGTTCAAGCGATGAAACCTACTCTGGATAATAGTGTACTCAATAAAGGAATGGCAGCTGTTCAGGTCTCCTTACCTCTGCCCGTCCTGCCACAAGGCTGGTCCGGCGAGAAAGATTTCAAGGGTATTGGCGAGCTCTCTTCTGCCACCCAGCGAAATATCGAGCCCGTGGGACCTCACTTTCTCGCTCACGCTAGGAGAGTCAGTGACCGTCAAGTCCCCAAGTAGAGGCTCATGATGATGCATTGATACTGACATAATTTGTAGAAGCGTCACCATCGCACCTTCTCCGAAGACGAGCGGATCCAAGCCCAGGAAAATGTCAAGAAAGTCGAGGATGATGATGCTGGGGAGATCAGCGAGCAGGAAGACCCATTGATGCTGCAACGTGACGCCAAAGACTGGAAGGTATGCTGGACCATTACCATAGAGCTACTACACCGTTACCCAAACCTTCTCGCTTCCTCACCTTAAGATAGACAAGGCTAAGCAATTCTTAATACAGGGGCAAGACCACTACGCAGTCCTCGGCCTATCCAAATACCGCTACAAAGCTACTGAATCACAGATCAAGCGGGCCCACCGCAAGAAGGTCCTCCGTCATCACCCTGATAAGAAAGCGGCCGCTGGCTCTTCCGAGGACGACTCCTTTTTCAAATGCATCCAAAAAGCCACCGAAATCCTCCTCGACCCCGTCAAACGCCGCCAATTTGATTCAGTTGACGAGGCCGCTGATGTTGAGCCTCCCAGCCATAAGCAAGCCCAGAAGAGCTTCTTCAAGCTTTGGGCTCCCGTCTTCGTGGCTGAAGGTCGCTTTAGCAGGTCCCAGCCAGTACCGAGACTGGGTGACGACAACAGCAAGAAGGAAGATGTGGAGGAGTTCTACAATTTCTGGTATAATTTCGACAGCTGGAGGTCTTTCGAATACCAGGACGAGGACGTACCTGATGACAACGAGAACCGGGATCAGAAGAGGCATGTCGAACGGAAGAACAACAATGCGAGGAAGAAGAAGAAGACCGAGGATACCGCAAGGCTGAGAGCACTGGTAGATGACTGCATGGCAGGTGATGAGCGGATCAAGAAGTTCAAAAAGGAAGCCCGAGCTGGCAAAGATAAGAAGAGGCTTGAGAGGGAGGCTGCTGAGAAAAAGGAAAAGGAGGAAAAGATCAAGGCCGCTGGAGAGCAAGAGCGGTTGAAAAAGGAAGCTGAAGAAGCTGCCAAAGCTGAGAGAGCCGAAGGCAAGAAAGCGAAAGAGGCTGCGAAGAATGCTGTCAAGAAGAACAAGAGGACTTTAAAGGGGAGTGTCAAAGACGCCAATTACCTGCTTCCAGCCGGACAAGAAGCCTCAGCAAAGAGGATTGACCAAGTCCTGAACGACGTTGAGGCAGTGATGGCGAAGATCGAGCCGGAAGAGATGGCACTGTTGGCCAGCAAGCTCAATGGACTGAAAGTAGCGGAGGAGGTAGGGCATATCTGGGGTGAGGAAGTGAAGAGGCTACTTGATGCGGGAAAGATCAAGGAAGTGCAAATGAAGGTATTGGAAAGCACGCGTGGATGATTATCAGCAGCGATGTTGGTCCTATGACTCTATGACGCTACCCATGAACAAAAGCGAGGTGAGACGAATGGTATCGAAATTCGACTTCATAGATAGACGGACGGGAGACCTCTGCAACAAGAGATAGCATCATGAGAGATCCAATGATGATCCGACAGAAGGCAGTATGTATGATCTTTTGCTCTAGTCTCCGAGCCAAGAATGCTTGAAATGCAGGACCGCCAAGTCAGAAGAGGGCATGTTTGGGTAGCAGATGAGCGTTAACCTGGCCATTTCTATGGGTGATTAATATCTACCTTTCGCTTATCGAGCATCTTTGCTTCCTTCATTGGGGTAAAGATACCGTGCTGATACCCGGAACAGAGGCTAGAAAGAATACTCTCTCGAACTCAATTCCAAGCTATCCTTAAACACGGCAATTGAGGTTTGAGTCGGAGTTTTTGGGAACAAATAAGCGGGTTGTTGTCATTCGAGTGCCAATGAGCCAGCTCTTATGTGTGTCGGTTTGCACGTTTTGTACACCTCATGGTAATCTGTTCGCTGTAATAAGGCATCGTATTTCTTCGTTTCCATCGTGGGCACGATCCGTTTGTCTCATAAGGGCATCCCTGTAATCAACTCCTCACGCCCTGCCCGCCAGTGAAAGAAGCAATCTTAATTCAACGTACTTCCACTAATTCCTCAGCGCCCTCAACCTCTCCCCCAAGCCCTCCTCCCTCTCCTCTTCCGCCCCAACCTTCCCAGCAGGCACACCTGTCTCTGGTGCCTTCATCTCGGCTCCCAACTCCACGCCCGCTTCATCAGCAACCATATGCATAAGCTTATCCACATCATCTTGCGGTGTGCCAACAGCTGTAGCCTGGGACGTTGCGTTCTCGTAGTATCCCGTTGCGACGTCGAGGTCTTCGAATTGGGTTTCGAATTTGTCCATCACCGCTGAGATCTAACCATAACCTCTATCAGTACCATAGACAACGAAGGTAGCGTGGGCTGGTTGGGCCTACCTTCTCCAGGTCCATAGCTTTCATAGCGCCCTCCATGCCTCGTACTACGCCTGCCATGCTACCGGTAACTTGCCTCATCGTCACCGCTGTCTGTACTCTGCTGGCTACAGCATCAATCCTTGAGCCCAGTCGTAGGAGGTTGACTTTCTCATTCTGCTTTCGTATTGCGTTTTGAGCGTAGATTTTGGCGATGTCGGGGTGATTCTGTTGTATTGCCTGCAGATTTTGTGCTGGTCAGCCAGAGCACAGAGATCGTCGAAGACTCGAAGCTGAGCGCATGAGGCATGGAGCAGACTCGCACCCAAAGGAAAATTGCGGACCTTCTTGAGCTTGTTCTTCTCCGCGGTCTCGTCTTTGCCTGCTTTTGCGGCTTGTCGATTGAGTTGTTTGGCAGTAAACTAGGACTAGAGGTTAACGGGCTTCTGCCTTGGCAGGCACTACTGAAGGATGTCCGGACCTTCAAGTTGAATAGCGACTAGAGAGAATGTAAGCATGAGCACCATCGTGGGACGAGGCGGTCGTACAGACCTTCTCAAGGGAAGCCATTTTAGTAGAAGGTGAGATGATGTCTCGGCGTTCTAAAGTGCGAGGTGGTTTTCTGGAAACTGAAATAGGGTATGGTAAAGAATGCGACTGTAGGATGCTAGCGTGCCTGGAGCTAGTCTTGGCTAAATGACGCTGAGGCGGAGAAAGGTAAGTCCGATCTCCAAGATTCTGGACAAAAGCCAGTGGGAGGTAGATCAATTCGGGTAAGACCGCTATCCCTACATGAGCTTTTCAAATATTACGGGTCTAACATCGCAATTACAAGCTTGCCTTTCCCTCATAAAATCTTCAACTTTGAGCCTGTCTAGATTGACGAGCAGAAGGTTTGCGACGATGATTTCGCTGAACGAATTCTACCTTAGTGCTTAATCTATGACTTCGTAATAGATTACCTCTTCGCATACCGAGTTTTCGTCGAATAAAATTGATTGTCCGCGAGGTTGATATTTGAAATTCAGCGAGCTGCTGCCCCATCAAGGATGGTTATCTGACTAGGATCTTGAAAACGCGATAAGGTCTTCCGCCAATCTGCCTACGAATTAGAACACTCTTTCATTAGCGTCGAGAAATTTTACGGGGCGCAGAGCAGCTACAAAGAGACTCACTGAACACACAGAGAAGTGCTGTGTTGTTTTGTGTTGATATACACACCGATCTGCCGCCGACGAACGCTATCAACTACGCCAGTCCTGCTGATATTATCTTCTACCGGCTACAGTCCAGGATGGAGGGTACTGGTACAGCCGCTGTACCAATACTGAAGATTGTATATCAATCTTCAAAGCCATCAATATCCGGTAATCACTAGCGTACCCAGAGCTTTTAACGCACATATAGGCGCAAGCTGCGGTCAATTTATCAATACTCCAAGGCTCCAGATTATGTTCATCACAAAAATGAAAACGGGGTCGCCAAGTACGATTGTTATTCGTAGAGTTCGGAGGTCAATCTCAATAATAGTACTTTGGATACATGTACCAGCTTGTGTCCTAAAAAGGCACCTGAAAGCGCCGAGGCCTGTCCCTGCATACGGCCTCAGCGGCTAGATCCGAACCGGCGCCACATCCCGCCCTTGTAGTTCCCCGCGAGCCCAGCTAAATCAGTACCACATCGTTTGCCAACTGGGTACACGTTCTTCACAACGTGTTCGTGGTTCATCTGCGTACAGGATGTAGAAATCGCAGCCTTGCTAGTGGTATGTGTCCTGCGTGATCGTTGGTAAGTAAGAGGAGAACGGCCTCTACCATTTACTTGACTTCCTCGTCCAATGCTACGTTCCTGTCAGTCAAAACATGTAAAGCCATCTATCAGGCTTTGTTGTTCTATGAAAATTCGATTGCTGTGATAAGTAATTACATCGAACGAAGTACCTTGGGTAGGAGCTAGGGCAGGCTTCACCAAGCACGCAATATCCTGGCGCTAGCTCAGAGGCTCCCTTGGGCTTAAGACTTAGAACGGTTTTCCAAATCACTTAGGCAATCCTTATCTTTTTGGGCGTAAAACCATGCTATCATCTTCGAAAGAAATGGCGTTGAAAAAGCAAGCTTCCCTGGGTTCTCCGCCAGTATCCACTGCCAAGCCGTTGGGAAAAGGGTTTACCATCAGAAACCTCGACCGTTTCTCGCACCAAAGACTAGAACCCGAGATAGTCCACCGTTCTTGAAACAGTTCAATCTGGTCGAAACACTGTCTGAACGACATGTTGACATGGGATCTGTTCATAGCTTAGTGTTGTTTATATCTGAGAGCATCTTGCGATTTCCCTTCAATTCTTTCAGTTCTTCCCTCGCAGCTCTCCCAGAGCACCTGATGAGTCACAAAAGCCTCTTGCTACCTGACCCAAGAAAAATCTGCCATTCGGGCCCGCCATCTCCCGATGTACCCCACGGATGCAACTGAGCAGCACAGCACTTTGCAGGCTTCCTGCGTCCGGCTATCGACATAGAGGTGTCCTCTTCGCAATGGAGGCATCAGTTGATGCCCTATTCATTTTCACAGCCTCCCTTATGTAGTGATTGATGGTGTGCTTGGCGGTTGAATAATTTTGAACGGCTTTCTGAGCATATCCGTCCATTCCCGCTGTGGCTTTTGATTGCATAGATTGCGTGATCGTTTGTTGAGATGTTTCCCCTAAACTTTCTGCTCATTCTCTCCGCGAGCTGCCGGCCTAGCGCCCCCTCTGCCTATAAAATCCCCAGTCCCCCCCGTTTCCCCTTCTTCTTTCTTCATCGTATGATCATATTGACTATCAACATGAATAATACATCACTCACACACATCCCCGTCCTCGTTGGCACTGGAGTCCCAGCTCCTGCCCGCCAACAAACCCTTGCATCCTTTTTCTCGAAGTTGCAAGTCACTGACAAATCAGCCAACCGAGTCCTTCTCAACTCCACTCGGTCCAGGCTTCCTCTCCCCATCAAGAGCGCCATCAAGACCTACCCAGTCTTACCGGAGCGCATGCCGAAGTCTCTGCCAACCAACGTGACTCCCCTCACGGCCGCTGCCATCGCCGCCAAGATCGAGCAGCGTCGTCAACGCGTTGTTGCAAACCTCCAGAGACCCAAGCAACCCACCGTCACGGCCAGCAGACCAGTCAAGTCCCCACTGCCAGCCAAAGACACCCATACCCCAGCATTGCCACCGCCAACCTCATCGATGCCTCGGTATGGCTCCTTCCCTGTCCCAGCTCCGTCGTCGATCCAGCCAAACCCATCGATGCCGTCCCGAGTCTGGAGCGATCCCATCGTCCCCCGCGAGCGTACCTACGGCTTCGTCGCATGCACGTTCACTGAAGCATGGCGCCAGCACCAAGACAAGGTCACGCGGACCGATCACATCACTTTCCTCTTCGACATCTCCGACGCCATATGGGATGCCGACACTCGCATTCCCGCTCCTTCGTGGTCTACTAACCCCCCGCCTGCCCCCCGCGAACCGAAGCCAGCCTACGTCAAGACTACCCACCGCTTCGCACGTGTCTTCATCACTCTCAAGCCGCAGCGTCTCCGTGGCTCGCTTCCCTACTGCCCCTCCCGACCTCACTTCGTTGGTGATGATGGCAGCAGGGTGGTTGAGGACTACAGGCATGAGACCTACTATCAAGGTCGTGGGTGCGAATGCCATGGTAAACCGGTGAGTACCCTCCTTTGCCAATATCATGGCACTCTCCACTGCGATTGCAACGGCACCAAAGACACTGTCCGATTTGGCATTGCTCCCGAAGATTGGGCAACAACTCCGGCCGAGGAGGATGTCAACCCGGCGCGTCCGCGGAAGGTCAAGTTTGCCGATCGTCTCATCACCAGCGTCGTCGAGGTTGAGAAGTACATCAAAGACATCGAGGGCGACCCCCAGGAACCAGACGAATCGACCGAAGCCGATGACATCCTTGCCATCGCAGCCATCGACCGTGCCGCCGCCGACGAGACCACAATGTTCTGAGCGCCAGTCACTCCAGCTCCCTCGTCTGTTAGTTCGTCGTCGTCGTCTTCGACTTCCTGCTCATTGCCTCCTTGTTCAGCGGCGCAGCGCCCGTATGCCACATGTCAACTGCCCCTCCCCCCTGATGTCACATACTAACTGACATGGTGGCTGCGGGCGGTGGACTCCGTTCTTTGCAGAAGGCTGAGCAAGGGGGTATCCGATTGGTGGCTCGTCGCTGCTCATCATCTTGTAAGTCACCTCATCATCGCTGCCTTTGACCAGGCTGACAGTCTTCCACAGACGTGCTTCATCATCATCATCGTCTTCATCATCATCATCATCATCGTCTTCATCATCATCATCATCAACATCATCCATCTCAGCACAACCCCTCCGGGCAGCGATGATTTCCTGCGCGACAGTTCGGTTTGGCGGTGGTGGGTCAGTGTCACGAGTTCTTCTGCATCACGGTCTTTACAGAAACACCACAGTCTCTACAGCACTTCATGATTTGATTTTTTGCTAACCCTCCTCCAACGGTAAGTCACTCCTCTTGCAACTGTGCCACAATGCAGTGCCTGTGGGGACAGGTCGTAAGCTGCATCTTTTGTGGTAAGTGGTCAAGAGTATCCGCCCTCCTCCACTTCTTCACATCCGAGTCACATTTGTGTTTTCTTCATCTATGTTCTGTGCTACCTACCCAAGACACCCAAAAAAACCAAAAAAAATTGAACGTACTGTGAGTAAGAAGCGTGTTGCTGGGCACAACATTGCTTTTTGCTGCACTTTTTTAAAACAATCACCAAAACAATGCCTTGAGTTTGCGCTGCGAGATGTACTACTGACCAATATAGCCCGAGACGGGGCCTTGCTAATACTCTCTAGCTCGACACAAGCTCATTCCCGAAATCAAAAAACAGTAAGTCCAACCTTCCTCCCCTACCTTTGACACGGCTCTGGCTGATACTTTGCCCTACACCACCTAGCTGTTCTCTTGAGATTTGCGATGCCCGCTCGGCGGTGACAACTAACAACTCTCAGGTGGCCCGTGTTTCACCAGGTGGCCCGTGTCTCACCAGGTGGCTCGTGTTCCACCCTTTCTCATCAATCACACTGTGATCATCGTAAGTCGGCTTCTCTCCGAGAGTATTGAAGTCGCACAAATTTTTGAACAAACACTGCTCTGACGTCGCCGGCCTTACACTACTGCTGGCGACAAGAGTTCTTCACGGGCCTCATGCACCCTTCTTCAAGCTTTCCAGTGGCACTTTGAGATCAATCTGAGGAGACAGATTGGTCAACCAACTTTTTGAACAATCGTATCTTGGTCATGACCTTACACTACCGTCATGACTGATACAATTTTTTTTGGCCAGCTACGAGATCCACCTGTACGCGGTGCTGGCTACGAACCTGCTGCCCTATTGGAAGGCCTCCAATTTAGGTATCAGCAGAGCCGAGAGATCTCAGGTAAGTTTTTCGTTGGTGTATGTTCCTTGTGAAGGCCCTCGAAGAGAATGAGTGATTGCAATCCTGAGGGGTGATGCCGCTTTTCGTGCATGTTTTCAGCCTGTGTTTACCTTTGAGTGAGCTTTTGAAGAAGGTATTGGGACAGAATTGGAGGAGGTTCTGTGGGGTGACCTGGGTGTGATGAAAACAATCAGCGTTAGTTGAGCTTGACGTTGATGGTGTGCAGCTTCGATGGCGGAAGATTCATGTAATTCTTGCTTACTAGATTACTCAAATCCTTCTCTTGGCAACTAAAATCCCGTAGCTGGCAGAAGAGATTGCCTTGGTATTGCAATGATCAGAGATATCAACTACCGAGGCCACAAAGCTTGATATCCTTATTGACATGACTGCAGCACTCTGAACCTGAGTCGAATGAGGGAGCCACTGGTGGGTCCAGTATCTACTTGATGTTCAGATACTAGTACGCGGGGAGTAGAGCCCTTTCTATGGCTGTGTACAGCTTTTGGGGCTTGACTGCAACTCTTGATGCAACTCTCTAGTCTAATGTGTAGGATTATTTCTCGATATCCCTAGGAGCAATGGGAAGGGTTTCGCTCTTTGTGTGTAAAGTACTGTGTGTAACTCTAACGCGGCTTGTTTCCGCGCCTTGGCATTGATATTCCTGGCACGACGGAGCGTACGCGTTTCGTCGATTGATCACTGGTGATTCTCATGTTTCGTGATGAGACCATATATCGAACTGCTGAAGATATAACGCGGCATCTGTGCTAGCTTTCCGCCTACAATTGAGACCACAATGGCCGAGACACCACAGCTACCTACCAGCTCAGCAGCTCCGCTGCCCGCAGCCCGCATAGAGGATGAACATATTCCCGCGGTCTCATCTCCATTGAATCCTGATGCTGCTGCTTCGCGAACCCGTACGCGAGAGCAGCGGGAAAAGAAAGCTGTAGGATCCCCTAAAAGTGGACGCTCCTCCCAACCTTACTAACATTGTCATGCAGACGTTGAAGAAGAGAGAGCTCGCTGACGGCGAGACTCAAGGACCTTCGAAGAAAGCCAAGAAACCAGTGAAAGATCCATCCGTCCTATCGCCCATCAGATATCGACTACCTTCACCCAAGCCTACGGACTACGATCCTCCAAAAGCACCAACTTTGATACTCGCGTCGGAAAAGGCTGGCATGCCATTCTACGAGACCACTGAGCATGTCTTCAATAGAAAGTCTTTCAGGTATACCAATGCCATCGTTGACCCTGCCTTCCCCTCGTCTCAATACCATCGGTCATCGGAAACAGAACCATTTGGACCACGGATCGACTTCAAAGATGCTGGCTCTCACGTTGTGTTCGACAACCAGATGATGGCGGTCTCAACAGAAAAAGGTTTCAGGATGGCAAGAGCGAATGTTGGAGCTCGAGAAGGGCGATACTACTGGGAGTGCAGGATCTTGAGCGGCATCAAGGCTGATCCATTGGATAGCGAGGCAAATGGCCATGTAAGGGTGGGCTGGAGTCGGCGAGAAGGATCGCTCGAAGGTCCTGTTGGCTATGATCCCTACAGCTACGGAATCCGAGATGTTGCTGGAGAGAAAGTGCACATGTCGCGGCCGAAGGCTTTTGCAAATGCGGACTTCTGCGAAGGAGACGTCATGGGTCTGGAGATAACGCTACCTTCCTTAGCGTTGCACAGGAAGGTCGTAGATGGGGTCTACAATAAAGCTGTCGACGTGTCCGACGACCTAGACCCTGCCTCGTCCAATGATTACATGGACATAATCAGGGACAGGTACTTGACTCTTCCATTCTGAGTCTATGCCATCCGTCAATGCTGATTTGAATAGGGTTCCGATAAGATACAAGACTCAACTTTACTTTGAGCAATTCGAGTATGCCCCAACGAAACCTGTGGAAGACTACATGAATCCAGCCCCTGCCATTCTGGCGACAGCTACGCCTGCGCACACAGATCCTCCAAGTCCGAACCATCCCGAGCCGTCGCTACGCACTCTTCCTTTTTCCAGCATCAAGAGTAAGCACATCCTAACTTGCTCATAGATTGCATCGCTGAGTCATTCATAGTCTACAAGAACGGCGATCTCGTCGGCACACCCTTCACAGACCTTCTAGCATTCCTACCTCCGGCCTCTAAGCCTCTAGCTCAGTCAGGTGCCCGCGATGTCGACGATGGTACCCTAGGCTACTATCCATCAGTGTCCGTCTTTCGAGGTGGTGCAGCTGAGACAAATTTTGGCCCGCGCTTCTGGTTCCCCCCTCCAGAGCTTGGTGAAGACGTTGAGATGGCCGACTCATCAGACACTAGAATGAACCCGACGACAAGGAAACACATAGCTGGCAGTCAGAGTCAACTGCGACCTATCAGTGATCGTTTCAATGAACAAATAGCAGAGGACGTCACGATTGACATTCTGGACGAGATTGATTTCTGGGAGCAGGACGGTGGTGAAGCGAACACTGTACTGGAAGCTCCAGAGGCTTTGGCGGGCACTGGGGACGCTGGAATCAAGGAGATTGCGACAATATTGCAGGATGATGAATGAATATTATTTCAGCACTGCTACAGCGCTCCAGCCTGCTGCGCATCTCCGTAATCAGTTAATCTAGCATTGATATGATTCGAGCTTTCTAGAAACTCACCCAATGTCAACTCCATTCTCCGTTAAATGCACGCACGCACGCCCAAAATATCATCTCCGCCCACTCATTTCTCCGCACGATCATTTCTTCCCGTCATTTTCTTCAGCGTCAGGGTACTGCTACGACTCAGTGAAGCTCTCAATATGGGGACGAGTGGTTATACGTCTTTCTTCACCTCGTGGGGCTTCTCAAAGCAGGAGGTCGAGATCGAGGCCTTCGAGGACGTCGATTCGAGGAGCTTGTCAGGTTCTCTCCGAGATGTTGGTTTCTTCTCCTCGTGGGGCTTCTCAACGCGGGAGATTGAGATCAAGGCTTTCGAGGACGTCGATTCTAGGAGCTCGTCAGGTTCTCTCCGACATGTTGGGAGGTCTGAGATAGTACTGGACGGGTCGTTGCCCTTTTCGGACGATTTGTCGTCCTTAGGCTTGTTTTTGATGATCAGGAAAGAGAGGTTTTTGTCGTCCATCTTTGCGACGTGTCGGAGATGAGTCGTTGGTAAGTTTGGAGCTCGTGGTAGAGAGCGATGAGCGGCGCCATTGTGGAGGAGTCATATCGTCGAAAGTGACTCAAGGATGCGCTTTGCAAGTATGCGTAACAACGCAATGAAGGGAGACCTAGCCCGAGTTGAGGCTAGGATGACGACGTTGGGCAAAAGAGATCCAAGCGCTCTTCGAGAGCTCTTAAATATATTTAGCATCTTGCAGAAGTAGTACGATGTGCAGATATAAGGGTGTTAATCAATATATATATCTAAAGGCTCCTGCATTCTTGGATGAGACCAGGATAGAGACTTTGACTCAGAGATCTCCAAATTGAAAACAGAACAAACTTCACGACTGAAAAGGTTGAATGTGATGTACATCCCTACAACGGCATCAATTCAGGGAGGGAGAACGGATCACATCAAACCACAATCAGCATGAAACCTAATGGAAAAACGAACGTCTCATATGCGTTATCCGAAGTTCAATCTTTTGCTCTAACATAGAAGTCACCATGTAAAATATGCAAGACGATGACTGATTTCTTTGTTCTTCGTTTAGAAAAGGTCTTTAGCGTTCTCTTTAGCACGCTACTAAGCGCAGACTATATTCATGAGAGCCAGATTTAGTAGAACGTCGTAAAAGCCACAGCTTTGCAGAGGAAGAAATTTCTAATAATAAACAATTATTCGGTCAAAGGAGAGGTACAACGAAGAGGATCCAGCTTTTGAAAGTATCATCAAGCTGGATTCCATGAAGGACGAGATACTTTGTTCATTTCTTATTTCACTCAAGCCAATGTCTGTCGACTGTGAATCTACGTGTCGGATGAGTGCAATCAGAGAGCATCAAATACAGAACTACTCCGTAATATTGAAGTGAATCATAGGAAATCAAAGGTTGAAATATCCTGAGAGGTGGAATCGTGCTCTCTGATTTAGGTTTAGCGTGGGCGGCAGCAGCAGCCAATCATGTACAAAGTCTCTCTCCTTACTTAATTCCTAAAGTACGCGGTATGCTCTGCATCATTACACGACAATGTCATGATTTTTCTAAGGAAGGGCTTGCAAACGAAAACTTCTTCTAGAATTCATTCTGTTCGTGCAACGACCATTCTTGGCCCAACCCATCTCATTCAAAGCCATGATATCCTACTCCATCCGCAAACACATTCTAGGGCACTTTAAAATCTAAGTTTTGTCTTTGAGTATCACTATGATGGGGCTATTGAGCATAGTTCCATGTCTGGGGAGCTATGTTGTATGATAGTCTTGGTCCTCTCGAGCTAATGACTATGAGCAATCTCATTGCTAAAAGAACCATCACTCGTTCTGGCAAGGACCAGAATTCACATTGGACCATAAGCTACTACCGGTAAATCCTTTGGGCTGATCGTTGGCTCATTTACAACTGTAGCTTGCTAATGACGTCGTTTTACTAGTCGTCTTGGTTGGGTACTTTTGGTTCAAACCTCAAATTAAGATTAATGGTAATTCTTGCGACTACCTAAAGACATTTCGTCAGAAAAGTATGGCAGTTGTGAGAGCAACAAATTCCAGACATATTAGGCATGTCTATGGAAGAGTAAAAACTCGAATGGCAAGCTCTCAAGCTTAGTCGTGGTGAGGTGTTCAATATTCTAGGTTGACTACGCTCTGTGCGTGCAAGACTACCCATCTACTCTGAAGCCCAGCCTGCCGTGCCATCACGTGTGTTCGACTGTGTCAAGAAGTCGCAACGTTACTAAGAAACACCACTAGGACAGCGCAGTAAGCCGCTGTACCTGCGAATATCTCCTGCCTAGCACATGGATTAGTAACACATTCGCGCACATCGTTGAGACCTCGTACCTCTGTGCTTTTGTCCCCACATGAAGCATACCAGCGAAGAGGATTGTGAAGGCAGAGATCACGAAGAATTTCAAGCCATTATTACCCTTCACCAAGAACAGTATCGATGTGGGCACTAGCAATAGCGCTACGATAATGAAGGTGAGAATGAGTCGTATAAGAATGTTGATACGATATCCGCTGCGTAAGTGCACGTACTCATCGTCACTTTGAAGCCGCTGTTCGGGATCGGTAAATATACTCTGTGACAGTAGTGAGCTACATACTGGGGCGGGAAAGGTCGCATGTTTTGAGTTGTGCATACATTGCGTGGTAGACACCAATCTAGGAAACGCCCAATTGCAAGGTCAAGCCAGCTGCAATCTCGGAAATTTGCTAGGGCGATGAAGTCTTCTCCATTCTCCAGATACTTGTTCTCCTTACGAAATAGGGGTTTCTCGTCGGAGACCCAGTTCATGAAGCTTCTCCTGTTCCGTTCAGCTGGAGGTTCAATCTGCATAAACATTTTCATTCGACTGATAAGGTCATCTGCAGGAGACTCTCCGTGTCAGCTCCTCTTTCCGGGATATTGGGCCACTGACCGTATTCTTTGAGTTTCTTGTAGATTGTGTCCATGAGTAACCTGGACCTCTGAGATGAGGCCTCATCGCACACGTCCTCGAGATTCCGTGTACTCAATGCCTTAGGGCATGTCCTTGCAAGCTCATCGTCTTGGGTCATGAGAGCTTTCTCTAATTGCGCAAGCTCTATCTCTCGGTCTAAAAGCAACCTGTTTCGAAGGTAGCTAAATTCACGATATATCACAAGGCTAACATCCGCATTTATCAAAGCCGCCAACTGTGGGAACCCTCGAGGGTGGTCATCGACTTGAACAAAATCTTAGCCAGGACACTCTTTTGGGTAACGAAAAATAAATTATTACTCCGCTTGATTGACCTTTCGCATTCAACAGGCGCAGAGACTTCGGGAACGGCCTCATTTGCGTTCGTCTCCGATCTTTGCTCGTCACCATGGATTTGCTCATCATTCGATCCTGTAGTAGTGGCTGGAAGCGAAGGTAGCGTCAAATCCGTCATTTCTATGGCACATGACATCCTACAGACTGCTGTATCAAGTTTCAGTGTTCTCGAAATTTGGCGCTTCCACAGTGATGATATTGACGTCTTTTTCCAGGAAGAATTTTGAGTCGTACTGGACTCGAAAGCTGAAAATCCAAGGATTTCGGACGGGCAAAGTTGCAACACATGCCTGGAAGCGATTCGTTGGGATACCGAAAGATTGGTTGATTCTCGGGTAGCGACATGGTGACCGGTTCCGGTGTAAGCTGCAGAGTACATTGGGCCCCGCATGATATCTAGCCTCCTTACATGTGCGACTACCATTTGAGTTTACCAAAGTCTTGAGTCCTGCGAGTAACCACCGCCTATCTTCTTTCAATTGCCAAAACCTACTGACGAATGGTAGCTCAGCTTCCGTAAGGAGTTTGTCATGAAAGGAATTGATGGGAACAGTACACGGTAATCGCATAGAAGACGTTGAATTCGTACTGACAATGATACGCTCGAATTGAAGCTGAATTCGTAACATCGAAGAAGCTTCGATCCCACGCATTAGCGACAGATTGATTTGGATGGCAACCTCACAAGTCCCTACCCTAGACCCGTCCGGCTTCCGTTTCCCAGGATTCAAGTCCTCCTTTCATCACTCCATCATGCTTTACTAGAGAGCACGCACGTCTCACGAATATAGGAAAATAGACGCCCTTCGGAACCTCCTGAAAGTGCCGTCATTGCGTAGGCTGCGCTGCGCATTCTCGTCTTGCAGGATGCATTGGCCAATGAACGCTGAGTAATGGCAGCCTCTCAACAAGACCCCTGCTAACATGACGCTCAATTCACCTCAGCGTGAAGAGACATCCTGCGGACAACTCGTTAGGTTTACAATTCTGTAAGGTGCGCGTAGGTGCATTGGAACACGCTTCTAGTGCCTCCATATGAGGGGAGTTAGCCGCTTTCAATTCCTTCTATACGCTTGCGAGGCCCAAATCAGCTCTTGATGAGTAAACATTACTCTGGATGAAATTGAAAAATTGGAAGCAGAGGGCGGATGGAACTGTACTGCGAGCTCCAGAGCCCTTGGCGGGCACAGGAGCTGCTGGGATTAAGAGAATTGCGAAAGTTTCGCAAGATGAGGAGTGAAATTGGTAGCACATTTAGTAGAAAAGATGTTACACACCAACAGGTTAATTATAAATATTGCAAATTTATTGCAGGTCGACTAAGTAACAATAATTTTGCTCTCTTCAAAGGACAATCCGTGATTGGTGTTCATATGGAATTAGATGGGTAGTAAGTCAATGAGTTGCCGCCCCTAAAAGACGTTGGTCGACGCAGTCTAACGATCGTAGAGGTCTTAGATAACAGATTCTAGTCTATTATAAGTAGCGCAGAGCATAGAAAGGCACCTTGAATGAGTGAGCGGAACATGCTTTTAGCACTCGTTGAAGCATTTCATTTGATCATGCATGGGTATCACGAGACTCCGCAACGCCTACCATTATCCTCAAGACTGATTGAATTTCGAGGTCGCCTTGCTAAACAATTCCTGCTGTTGTCGCAAAAGCTCTTCTTGAGAAAAACCACTTTGATCCATTTTGTTTGTCTTCTTCTCCCGTGTCTGTCACCCATTACATCAGCGTGGGTCGCCCCTCTAGGCCGAAGTCTGGTGTAGCTTACTTTCATCGTCTCCTTCATCTCCCCAGCACTAGCCAGCACCTCTCTCACGTATTCCGGAAATCCCAACTCCTTTAATGCCTTATCAATATGCTCGGTCGCTATCGTCTTCTTTTGTTCCTTCTCTGCGATCTCGTTCGCTTCTGAAGATATGAGAGTGATGAACTCCACGCAGCAATCTATGAGTAGGTCACGCGCATCTTTGCCAAACGCTATGGGACCTTCTGAGTCAGGTGAGGCGAGGATCTCGTTGATTATCTTTTGGACGGTTGCTAGGCCTGTTTAGTGTGGTACTCGTGCAAGAGAGGCTTCTGATTAGTATTACGGCGTACCTTTGGGCAAGCTGAGATCGTCAGCGCCTGGACGGAGGTCAGAAAGAGGTACAGACATGTCTAATGGAATGAACGGTGACTTACCTCCAAATTCTCGGTCAGACATCTTAGCCAAATATCATTATGGTTGGAATGCAAAGTGCTGAGACCGCTCGACAGCTCGAGGCCTGGAGCTAAGGCGCGCTTGCGCCTACGCGGATAATCTATTCTCCCCGCCCCCTCGGCCGAGCCTTCCCTTTTCTCTCATGTCTTTTTGTCTTTCTACAGTCTTCCTTCTGTAATAGCTAGCACACACTCGACAAAGCTACGAACCTGATACAGGCTTTCATGATATGCCGTGACCATCATCTAATTGGCTCTTGCTGCTGAGCAGAGGAACTATGGGCCTCCTACACAAGCCCGCCTTTCAATTATCGAGCTGTAAGCCTCCTTTCCCAGATTCCTCCCTGCATCCAATACTATCATGATGAACCTCGTGTCGCCCCTATCTTATAAGAGCTTCGGCTCATTTGAAGACGTACCTGTCCTTGCCAAACGGACTTTCTGATCCATCACACTTATGCCGCCTACTTCTACATAGTCGCATCCATAAAGTAGTATCTAGAGCTAATTTGATCACACAGATAGCAATATAGCTGCGCTAATCCAAGCGCCAGATGGTTGGGTCAGAGATCTTTCGAAAGGGCATGGTTCATACGTGAGCCTCTCCATTCCTTGTTCCATTCTTGACTGCCTAACATGATGAGCAAAACATGTACTATCAAATACCGATCTACAATGACGAATCAAATGGTTCGATTACCTGACAAGTATACACATAACATCGACGTCTTTCCATCTCCATTAATATTGAAGACTAGCGCTGACCGGCTGTTGGTGTAGGACTAGACGCTGGATGACCTGATACTGGAGAGCTCTCTACGAAAGGTATGAAGAACTGCTGCCTTTCCTAGACTTTCTAACAAGTACTCCTACTGGCAAAAGATGACCAAACATATTTCATGCTAAGTCCAAAGAGTGCATTCTCCCTGAGGAACAAAGTATTTTCATCTTTCGGCTGATGCCAAGCACTTTGTTTGGCTACATCGTCTTCACTAGTTGAGAAGGCCGAAGCTAACATTGTGGAATACGCTTAGTAGTAATGTGACTGGTCTTTCACGTATCCCGGTAACGCACCAACTCTGCACTCTCCCAACTGCAGATCTGTGAGTAGCAACTCAGAAAGCGTTCGGTTGGGAACTCACCTAACGAAGTTTCCATTCAGCTCCCGAGGAGGATCTAGAACCATCTTCGCCATCACGTCGCCAGGGTCCGATGGCTTCAGCAGCTGGCCCCTCTTATGGAGTCCCAGAAATTTCTCGTTGTCCTTCTCTGTCATTATGGCAGAGTGCACATCTCGAAGCTCGCGTTGCATCTCCGTATCTACGACACCTGGTCTCACAGATATGCTGGTCACCTCGGGCTCCTCGCACGCTAATTGACCGGCCAGGTGGTTCATTGCTGCTTTGCTAGCACCGTACGCTCCCCAAGTGCTGACTGCACCAACGGACACACCAGATGAAGTGAAGAGGATGCATCCTTTGGACTCGTGAAGGAGAGGCAGCGCAGCTTTGACCTATGATGTCTCAGTAAGAAAGGGAACCCCGTTCTTTCAGAACTTACGAAAGCCACAGCAGTCAAGAAGTTAGTATCAAATAGCTTCTTCCATTCTCCTACATCGGCATCCTTGAGCTTTGTCACCGGATCAATCATGCCATGATTGACGATCAGTCCATCAAGCCTGCCGAACTCTCTGCTTGCGATGTCCACAGCTTTCGGTGCAAGCGAAAAGTCGCTCAGATCCCCAGCAAGTACTGCGACCTGCTTTGGGTACTTCCTTCCAATGTTTTCTAGAGCGTCTTTGCTCCTGGCAATCACGACGACGTTGTGCGACTTTTGGAGCAAATACTCGGTAATAGCCAGGCCAATCCCTGCACAACGTCAGTCAGAGCACTCAGTGGTTTCCCTAGTCAATCTTGCCTCTAGAAGCACCTGTCACTATGATTGTCTTCGCCATTGTCGCTGAAGATTGGAACCTCGTCTAGCTACCGTATCGAATTTGCGTGTGGGAAAGATCACCTCGAATTTGCGTCAATAGGCTTGCTAAAAGCCGCAAAATCCGATTAGGGCCTGCCATTTGTTTTTTCCCATGCACCAGATGGCTGTCGAGCCCTCCGCACGCTAACCTACGAAAATGTCTACTGTCATCATTGGTGCAGGAATCATTGGAGCCTCCACGGCATACTACCTCTCCCAGTCCAAAGCCCCAACGAACGAGATACATCTTGTCGAAGCCTCCCCGGAACTCTTCGCCTCCGCCTCGGGCTACGCAGCGGGCTTCCTTGCACGAGACTGGTTCTCCCCATCACTAGCAAAGCTCGGCGAGCTGTCCTTCGATCTACACAAACAGCTCGCAGAAGAGAATAATGGATACGAGCGCTGGGGATACAGTCGAAGTTCTGGGACGAGCCTGGCTGAATCAGCAGAGGCTGGCAATGGGGCGGACTGGTTGAGAGAAGGTGTAAGCAGATCAATTGCTGCAGCAAGAAATTGTGATGCTGGAGGAGATCGACCTAGATGGCTGAGACGCCAATCAGAGCTGGATGTAATATCAGATGGTAGCACAACGGCGCAGGTGGACCCTTTGCGCCTGTGCCATTTTCTCATGAAGAGCTGCATCTCACGTGGTGTCTATCTCCACCAGCCAGCTCGCCCTGTTGCTGTCACTCGTAACTCATCTGGCACTCTCTCCACGGTAACGGTCGTAGATACAACCACCCATGAAAAAAAGACGATCCCATGTGACCGCCTCGTCATTGCTGCCGGTGCTTGGTCCTCTCAGGTGCATCGGGACTTATTTCCTAGATCAAAGACGCGAATTCCGATCACGTCTCTCTCAGGTCATAGCCTTGTTTTACGGACTCCACATTGGCCACCACCTAAGCTCGACGACACGGAGATTGCCAATCCTTTAGTGCGAGAAGACTGTCACGCCGTCTTCACGACTGATGCCGAGGGCGGATATAGCCCGGAGCTCTTCTCCCGCATGTAAGTGCCTTTCACAGGATGCGTCTTACCACCCTTGTTCGAGCTTGCGCCGAATCCCTTCATTTTCTATCCAATGAGTTTCTTAAACATTCCAAGTGGCTACTTCATCAACTCGCCAAAAAGTTCCTTTAACACCCAACGAAGTCTTAAACATACAACTTCCTAGTTAAAGAATTTTCATCATGTTGTGTTACTGATCGAACAACCCGCCAAACGTGCCCTTCCTTGCTTGATACCGTCTCGCATATGTCTTGCTATTGCTCAACACATTTCCCAAGAGGTATGCTTACCCAAATTATGCGCAGGCCGGATGGCATTATCTACCTCGCTGGCCTTAATTCGTCAACCTATCCACTTCCTAAAACCGCTAACGAGCGCATCATCGATCCAACAAGCATTGCAACATTGAAGAAGACGGCACACAGACTGCTTGGGGATGACTTCGAAGTTGTAAGAGAAGGCGTCTGCTGGAGGCCCGTTGCCAGTAAAGGTGTGCCGATCATCACAAATTTACCCGAGCAAGGTGTTACTCTTTGCGCTGGGCATGGACCATGGGGAATATCCAACAGTCTTGGGAGTGGCTATTGCGTCGCGAACATGGTACAAGGAGCGGATATGTGGCAATATATTGGCCGTTTGGGGCTCTAGATTCATCACAGACAGTGGGAAGACTGCCAAAAAAAGTCCGTATTCCACTTTCCAATCGAATTTGGCACACATTCCGTGTTCTAGATTCTGTATTCCTCGGATTGCTCTTGATGTTCTCAAAAAAGTGCTATATGGGGTTGAGCCCCCGTGTACATCGACAAGCTTTCTGCGCTTACATTGACTACCATGTTACACGAGGCCCATTTCAATTTAGCTTTGACCACTAGCCTGACGACGCTCTATTGGGCGCAATATTACAAAGAAATACGACCAATACTGCACAGTACGTAGCAGTAGCAACCGAAATCTCGTGGCGTTTGCCCTTCGTCGATATGCTAAGGAGAACCGCAAATAACGCCGTAAATACAGAGATCAACACCATCTTCAGAATGCTATGGTTTGCCAGGAATAGAAGGATAGCAGAGGGTCCAACCAGTAATAACACAGTGGTCGCACAGAGTACCGCGCGTACTATGACATCAACCCGATGGGAGCTACGAAGACAGATCTCTGGAGCATCCGTTCGTTCCCGCTGTTCTTTGGTCATTAACAAATTCTGTAACAGACGAGATTAGTCTTTCCCTTAATGGCTAAGTAAACGGGGAAATATCACACACGCTTGGGAGCAAACCCAGCATTCGACCGACAGCGACGTCAAGCCACCCAATTTCTTGCTCGTCGGCCAGGGACATGAAATCATCGTTGCGTTCTAGATAGGCATTCTCGTCGATGGTCAACGGCATCTGATTTATGACCTCGTTCCTAAAGCTATCATGATCTGCTGGGTGGGGAGGCTTAAGCGCAATGAAGGTTTTCGCCCTCAGGACAAGATCATCTGAAATATAGGAAGGGCAAGGTGTCAGAAAGGCAAAACTAACAAAATATGGAGAGAAGGCTACCATAGATATTGAGTTTCTTGTGTATCTCGTCCATCAGAGCTTTGAATCGTCGTGCGGACTGTGTTGTACGCCCTTCGGTACCCTCCCTGGACATGGTGGACGTTAAGCACTTCGCCGAATCCTCTTTGTCAATAGTAATAAGCTTTTCTTCTAACTCTGCTAATTCGATCTGTCGATCCAAAAGAAGTCTGCCTCGAAGGAAGTCGAATTTCCTATATATTTTGAAGAAATCGTTACTGTCCATAAATGCGGTCAACCGAGGGTAGCCCCTTGGATAATCCTCGACTATAATATCATTAGCTCTGTTTGACCCAACTGATGGTTTTGATCCCTACTTCGCTGGACGAGCGGAGGCCTGAACGGGCGCCTCTCACGCCGACGTTTCATCCGTGGCGAGAAAACGTTCTTCGAGACTTTCCTTGGAAGGGCTTCTCCTGTCGCGTCACTTGTTTGGTTCACATCCGTACTGGCATCTGGGTCAATGGGTATGATAACATCTTTCGGCTCAGGCGCTGTATGCGAGTCCGACAGCTCCCCGGAGGATGATGTAGAGCTCGAAGAGTCGGACATCGCAGTCGACTGAAGAGAGAAGATTGGACTTCAAGTCCGTTCTAGGGCAATTATATACCTGATTGCGACCCAGTGTGAGCTGGAAGTCAAGCCTTTTTTAGAGCTAAAATCGTCTAAATAATACGCAGCGTGAGCATCATCTTATAGAACAAAATCTCGCTCTGCCACATTTGTGACCTTCAAGGTTGGGCACGTTTTAGACTCGAGGATGGACTAAATCATCTATCTGACTGGTGCTGACGAGGGGCTATGCAGGACGAAAACTCATGTGCATTTGAAAGATGCAGGTATCCGTGATTTCTTGGGCTGGCGAGTTCTCAGCCAATCTTATCATTCCCCGCATGAATTTTATCATGACTTATTCCGTGACTCAAAATATATTATGTAAGATAGATGACTCCAATCTTTGCATTCAAGGGACCATCTTTCGTCGCACGCGCTTCACCTTGCAAGATGTCGGGCCCACGATAATTAAAGGTTGAGGAATTCTTAGCCTAACTACTCATTCCCGAGACCCCTTACGCGGCCTTCTCTTGTCTCTACTCAGCCTTATCGATCAGCAGCACCCAGAAACCCAAAATTGGACTTCCAAACATTCTCCTGTCCAAAGACAGAGCCTCATTGTGACGGGTTAAGTGCAATACATACCTTTGTCTTCTTAATCATCGCCCCAGGATACTACTGTGCGGCTTTCGTAAGCAAAATCATCTAATTCTGAGAGCATTTCGCACCTTTTTCCACTTGGGCAGCCACATACTCCGGGGTTAAGGTACACCCGCTTTCTACAATATTAGATCCCCGTAGAATCAGACGGGGATTGCGTGCAAGTTGGTCATGATTCCATTAGTAACCACTCGTCTACACCGCGTTTGGTGTGTAGAAATCCAACTTATCAATTGGGCTACCTCGCATTATCAGGAAGACCCAGGTCTTCATTTGTTCCTCTTCATGAAAATCATTTGCACGCTGAAGATTTAGCTCTACTACCATTTTGAGGGCCATACTCGCCTTTTTCAGGTCGCGTTTCCCGACTACCCAACTTTTCACTGGCTTGGGGTTGCCCCTCCGTCTCCCCTACTACTTGACCCACCACTTGCCCCAGAGTTTCCACTGGAACCTTCAGCATTTTGTCCTCCGCTGGCTGAGGAATCATTGTTGTCGTTTCCTAATGAACCTTTCTTAGATTCGCCCTGCAGCATTCAGCTCCTAATCTACAAAGCTTATTAGGAGGCGATGGAGCAGCATTCGTACCTTATTTCGCCGATCATCTGGTAGCTCAATAGCGCCGCCGCCAAAGCTTTCTTTTCTGGGATCCTTGGGCGGATCTCTGAGCGACATCTGGGAAGTGAAATAGATCGTATGAATTATTGTTAGTTCTGTTAATATTGTGTGAATACTTGGAAGAGGGCAGTTGTGCTGGATGCAGTGCTACAAAAAAGGGGAGAAGTTTGGTTAGAAAGTACTTATACATGTCGTACATTATGGTTCACCCTCGTGGCCTGAATGCGTGGCCACAAACGTGGTGGGACACCATCTGTGATCGCTGCCACGACATCATCTCTAGATGTATGCCGCTTCATATTCAAAAGCAGATTCGTCGACAGGGGCGGTAGCATCTGTTAAGAGTTGAGGGAAGCAAGGGAGAGCAAGAACACATGGATATAGTCAGTCAAATCGGATGATGAGATGCGTTGTACACTCAGATTGACAGTTGTGTGACACTCCTTGCTGAAATTCATGGCAAGATCTGCTTATAAAGTTTTCGATAGAGCTGACCTGGCAATTTCGATTGATTTCTGTTGCGAAGTTTGTATCTATCGTTCCAACACAGGTATTGAAGAATGTTCCGGCCCCAGGCAAGTGATCCGCTGGCTTTTCGCATCATCACGAATTTAATTCAATCAGCATACTTTCGACTGCGATGGGCACGTCCCAAGTGTCACGTGCCACAACTAGCAGAGACAATGCTCCAAAGAAAGGGGGGCTGGATTGCATCTTTCTATACTCACCTCCTCCAATATCACAAGCCTTCTGTGCTCAACAATACTTACGATACTCCAGATTCTGTGATTACTGACCTCTCCAACCACAAGTCTACACCCACAAGAGGTTGCATGAGCAGCCAAATAGGCATCAAGCCTAAAACCAAGAACGAGATAGGGCGACAGGGACGGAGAAGCTCCCTGGATACACATTTGTACGGTCCTCAGAAATCACAGATCGAGCACATCACTGCTAGAGATTTGTACCCGACTCCGCTTGGGTCGAGCTGAATATTACCACCGTTGCATCCATCCACTATTGATTTTCGAGTATAGAAAACTAGCGGCTGTACCTTACCCTTCGCGTCGGCACTTACGTTCACGAAGCGACAGGTATCGCTCGTAATACTGCGTGCGCATGTAGCTAAGATAAACGTCCTCTTATCGCTTGCAACGTACATAAAGGTAGGAGCTGTCGCTCGTCTTCTAGCAGAATTGTTCATGATATAATATCAGCATGTTCTTCGATCGCGGAATACTAGGTTTTGCAGGTGCCGCCCTTGCTGAAGCTCTCTCGATACCAATCGATAGTACAGGTCCCATAATCAACTCTTCCATCGGTACTTTCACACCAGCAAATTGGTCACCATCTTGCGTCAACACGGCCCATTATTCGGAGTGGGCTGGCAACTTTCACTTCAATGACTGTGCCAGTGCATTCTTGAAGCTAAAGAGGACAGTAGCTCCATATGCCGACGAACAGCGTACATTCTTCTCGCGTGAACTCGTGCCAGCCCCGCCAGTTGGCGGATGGGGTTTGCCAAGCGGTATTTCAAATGGTAGGTAGTATTACATGAGATACGACTGCCGCAAGTGCCTCTCATCTAAGAGTGTAGCCATATACTAAGCCCGCAATCACATAGGCAGCTGCGCTGTTTTTGCCCGCATGGCGGAAGATTTCGGCGACCACACGCTTCCACTGATGGTCCCTGGTCCTCTGGGGCCATATCTCCCTACAGGGCTCTCGTCTCCAACCGAGGTCACTGATTGGGATACCATTACAGCGGTTATGGCGGACTTGATAGAAATTTGCGTCATTGGGAACATTAGGCCTGGTTGGGCGATTCGACGGAGCGATATTGTTGTTGTTGTGGCGCCTTTGGACAGCGACTTTCGGAGACGGTGGTGGCCTTCGGATGTGGAGCTCAATGGCACGGAATCAAACGGCATGTTCAGCGTGGAATAATGCTGAGCGGTACGCGGTTGAGCTTGGAATGATTGAGCAGAGGCGGCGAAAGACAGTCAAAACCCCATTGAGATGGCGGCCATGCGTTCATGCAATAAGTGATACTATCACAAGCTTGCTCCATACTCTATCTTTCCTCGTTGATGTAAGCTCCACACCCGATCAGAAAGCCAAGATAAGCACGAGCTCCGAGCTCCACATGTCCTTAAAGCCGCCCATCATGAGCAAGGTAACACAACTTCCTCACGCTACGCCGCCACCTTTCGGCCCATTCAAGGTGCTGAAGAAAGTGTAACTTCTTTGTTAGACACAGTTCATACTGGTTTCAACATCCGCGCTCTATGTGGTTTTGGTTATGATGATGTGTAACTCAAGGCCCCAGCCAGACGGGCTCTATTTACTCATCGTCCATCGAATTTTCCCACGATATTCGCGACATCAAGTGCTAGATGGTCATCACCATATTGCGTAAGCACCTGTAGACCTATCGAAAGGGTCTCATCCAAGGTGCGAACTGGTATGCTCACAGCGGGCAAACCAGCTAGACTGGCAGGAACAGTTAAGACGTCAGCGCTGTAGCTTCTCAAGTGATCTTTTGTTGAAGCAAGGTTTGGTGGCAAAGACTGGGCCGTCGGAGTCAGAACGATGTCAACTTGGGCAACAGCGTCGGTTGATCTGGCACTTCTCGTGGGTTGAAGCAGCGGGTGTGGAAGCGCGAAGACATTGTTGAAATCCTGTTGTACCAGTCTACGGACTTTCTGGGCCTTGATGAAGTAATTGTCGATGGCTGCTGCGCTCAGGCTGTAAGAACCAAGCAGTATCCTTCTCTTCACTTCTGCTCCTAAGCCAGCGCCTCGTGTCGCCGCGTATAGAACATTGTTTGTGTCTTCACGACCGCCTGATTTATTGCCATAACGGACACCGTCATATTTTGCTAGATTTGAGGCGGCTTCTGCTGGTGCCAGTACATAGTATGCCGAAAGTGCCATTTTCGTAGCTGGCAAAGATATTGAATGTATCGAATGACCCATCTCTTGAAGTTTTCGTAGGGTTTTAGACCACGCTTCTCTGACGATTGGCTGGAGCTCTTCGGTGTTGTACTCTTGAGGCACCCCTATGCGTAGCGACGGCGTGCTTGTCCATTGGAGCTGGATCTTGCGCTCCAGCAAATTTTGCGCTATCTTTGAGCGACTGCTCGATGGGACTGAACTGGGGTCTCGGGGATCGTAGGCCTTTATCACATCTAGGGGTCACCTTAGCCCAAGGATATTCAATCCAGAGAGGGAAATGCTCTTACCAAAAACGTCCCTTGCCATCGAGCTGTCCTGCGCTAGTATACCAACGGTGTCAAGAGAATTGGCATATGCTATTACACCCCAGCGAGATATCATGCCATATGATGGCTTGAAGCCCAGAATGCCTGTGTATGCTGCAGGGAGTCGTACAGAGCCCCCTGTATCTGTTCCCAAGGCCCTAAGATGGTGAGCCTTATGTGTGCATTCTCATGCTCCTCAACGTACGCGTCACACTGTCCAGTAGCCACCGCTATTGCACTACCACCAGAACTTCCTCCAGCTGATAAAGCCAAAGCTTCTCTATCCTGACGATGCATGTTTTCGACCGCTCCCCACGTAGAATTAGTAGAATGGGACCTTTTTTAGTTGTCAATCGGAATCTCCCTGGCTTTGAATTAATGCATTGCGTACCCCATGCCAAATTCATCCATGTTAGTCTTCCCGGCAAGGACTGCTCCAGCAGCCTCAAGCTTCTCGATTACTGTAGCTGGGTATGGACTCTGAAATCCCCTAAGGATGGCGGAGGCGCATGTTGTCGGTTCTCCCGCAGTACAGATGTTGTCTTTGATGGCTATCAATCGACCATCAATGGGAGACTTTGCGCCACCTTCAAGCAGTGTTAGACGCCTTACAGTGTCCATAGGAAGGGAGACTCACCTCCTTTGCTGCGCGCCTCCGCTTTTTGTAGGTCGCGTAGACGCTGGTGGGGCAAAGCTCCATCATTGGCGGGCGTCACGAAAGCGTTGAGAGCCTTGAAAGTCTGCTGGTTCGCAAAGCATCGCTCAGCTCTCTGCAGCACGGACATGTGCGTTCCCCCCCACTCATCGACAAAGTACATCGACCATGGGTAATAATGTTCTGACTTTGCTCGCTTAGCCGACGGCGTTTGTTGATATCGCCGGCGCCTATTGGGCGGCGACGTCATGGGTTCAACCACAATGAGGCTGCGGCCTAAACATTAGCTATTGAGCAAGCTTGGTCGCAAAGCATCCTCGTTATAGACCCTCGCTATGATTATTAGGATGTTTTACACAATTTTGGTCTTGGCCTCCTCGAATGCAGCACTTGCAGCCCAACCATCCGCCTCTCCGCCTGTTTCTGCGCCTTTGAGAGATCTGCCCTGGGGCCAGCTGAACTTTCTGCACACTACAGATACCCACGGCTGGCACGCAGGGCACCTTCAAGAGTAAACCCTCGCATAATCCTTCCAGCTCTTCGCTAATCACGAGCACAGGCCCTCATTCAGCGCCGACTGGGGCGATTATATATCCTTCTCTCAGCGTCTCCACGCGAAAGCCAATGATGAAGGCGTAGACCTCTTGGTCGTGGATACGGGAGACAGGATAGAAGGAAATGGGCTCTACGATGCATCACATCCAAAGGGCAAATACACCCTAGACATCTTCGGCGAACAAGACATCGATGTCATTTGCTCAGGAAACCATGAATTGTACAAGAGCACCTCGTCTGAGAACGAGTACTACCAGACGGTGCCCAACTTCCTCGGCGGCTATCTAGCTTCGAACCTCGACATCTTCGACCCCAAGACTGGGGAGCAGAGACCTTTGGCGCAAAGATACAAAAAGTTCACTACCGAGAACCAAGGCATTCGCGTCCTTGCCTTCGCGTTCCTCTACGACTTCACAGGTAATGCTAACAACACGGTTGTGCAAAAAGTGGAGGACACAATCAAGGAGAAATGGTTTCAAGAAGCTATTCGTGATAGAGATGTGGATCTCTTCCTAGTCATTGGTCATGTCGCCCTTCGGTCCTCAGAATTTGCAAGTATCTTCCGCGCCATTCGAGAACAGCAATGGGACGTGCCAATCCAATTCTTCGGTGGCCATACCCATATTCGTGACTATGCCAAGTATGATAAGAAGGCATATGCATTGGAAAGTGGCCGTTATATGGAGACTATCGGCTTCATGTCTATTACCGGCCTCTCTACTGGTGGAATAACGAATGCTAAGGGACCTCATGTAGCACCAGCAGCTTCACCAACTTTCTCACGCCGGTACATCGACAACAACCTCTTCTCATTCCACCACCACACTGGCCTCAACAAGACCACTTTCCCCACTCCTCACGGTCGCAATGTCTCCTCAATGATTGCCAAAGATCGCAAAATACTAAAGCTGGATAAGACCTACGGTTGTGCACCTCGAGACTACTGGACAAACCGTGCTCCGTTCCCCAGCAAAAATAGCATCTTCAGCTGGATGCAAGAAGAGGTTCTCCCCACTATGATCCGTGATCCTGAGAGGAGCGACAACCCGCGAATGGTCCTTACCAATACCGGTGCACTGCGCTTTGATATCTTTAAGGGACCGTTCACCGTGGATACAACTTACAGCGTCAGCCCGTTCACAAGTGCCTTCCGCTTCCTCAAGGATGTGCCATTCAGCGTTGCCAAACGCCTGCTTCTCATACTCAACCAGGAAGTCCCTCAGCTATGGTCTGCCTCCGAATCATTCGCTTTCAAGGCCCCTGAATCCGCCGGTCACGTGCACAAGGCCGAGAAGGAGTTCTTCCAGCCAATTGAACAGCTACTACTCGGCAAAGGCGACAACCACGATTCGGATCTCACACCCGGCTACACGACCACCGATGACGCCGGCTCCGACGGCGACGACACTATCCACGCCCCTATAACCTTCTACCGGGTGCCCAACTGCCTCGAATCGCGCATTGATTTCCCCACCGTATCAGCAGACTCGGAAGACTCTGCTGATCCCGCCTCTGTTGATCTTATATACGTTGACTTCATCGAATCATATATACTTTTGGCATTGAAGTTTCTTGGCACGGATTATGTACAGGGCGACACTGATGTTTATATGGAAGGGCAGAGCATGACGGAAATCATTGCTGAGTGGGTTAAGGGGCATTGGGAATGTGATTCGAGTAGAATTCAAAGCTTTGAGAGTGTGGATAGAGTTTAGTAAGGGGCATTGGGAGTATATTTAGAGCTAGTCATCAGGCGTTGTGCTTGTTGCTTGAGCGCTCAAGGGCTGTTGAGGAATGATATCAGCGCTGGTCAAGCGTCACCGAGAATACCACTTGAACGGGTAAAAGGCGTTGAGAGTGCGGGTCAGGCAGGCGAAGTGGCATTCGAACGTGTAATTAGAGTAAATGAAGCAGCAATCGTGAGCTCATTACGAGTAGAGCAGCCATATATTATTAAATTATGCGTTAGACTTATAAGATTGCTGACCTTAAGATAGCTTAGCGGTCCTGTCCAGGCAAAGTAGATATGTTATGGCTAAGACTTCATCTTAGTGCCAGGACGGTCACGCATACCCCAAATGTGTCGCGTAAACTGGGATACTGGCTACCATTTTCAAGCAGTGTTTAGTGATACGGCTCGCTCTGCCAGACTTACCAAGAGCACTATCAGACATGAAGAGGATGGTGTTTCTGATACCCTTGGATAAATCACCATAATATTCATGAACAAAGACCTTGCACTGAAGCCCGTAATCAGAGAGCTAGTCCGTACTAAAGTCTGCTTCGCGGATATCAAGCTTCTAGTTGATAAGATCAACATCGTCCAGCTTGCAGCTGCGAGATCGGCTGACGCGTATGAAGCGTACCGCTTATTCTTGACAGACAGGGAAACAACAATCCAAGGTTTGTCTTGTCTTACTACTGTACATTCCGGTATATTGAAACAGATGTTCGATAGCTCTAGTCAAACGACGACTACACAAGTACCTAACACGACTTGATATTCAAGAGGGGTCCTACGTTGTATTGAAAGACTACAAGCTAGCCACTGCCAAGCGGTTGAATGGCAAAGGTGAGGTGAGGTAAGATGCTCATATTCCAACCTCATTCTCACGAGTGTCTAAAGCTTTTGATGACAGATATCTTGCAATCTCGGATCTCTATTCTATTGGCGACGACGGACGCTTGGAAGCCGATAAGAGTGGAAGCGCGAATCCATCGACCCTTAGCCACTACAATGGAAAGAAGCGCAAGAAGAGCGCTGAGCCAATTGCTGATGAAGCTCGCGGTGATGTTCGACCAAACAAAGTCGCACGGACTGGCGCCCAGGCCACCCTGAACACTGCGCTGGAACCCGAATCTTCACGTTCACACGAATGGTATGAGGCCGCCGCCGCGGAGCATCATCGCCTATGCCACAAAATCGGCGATGAGATAGAGCATGTGGAATGTCGCTCTTTCACACCATACGCGCAAAAGGCCATGAAAGCTGGGAAACCCCTGCAACCAATATTTCGCCCACTTCGCCTCTCCACTCTAGCTTCTGTGACCGGAACCAACGCCTCTCGGAACAAGACCATCGACGTCCTGGCTCTCATCGATTCCGTGGACGACCATACAAACAGGCGCAAGGACATTCCCCTATACCGCGACATCCACATCGCGGATCCAAGTACCGAGAGAATTGTGACGCTAAGTGTGTTCATCGACCCTGTCGATTTCTTGCCTAACGAGGGTGACATTGCTCTATTCCGATCTGTGACTACCCACGAGTACAAGGGCGGGAAGTTGAATGCTTATCCTCAACATTGCGAAGGCAAAGATTGGTTCATACCTGATCCGTATTGCATCAAAGGTTGCGAAAAGGAGTTCAAAGCGATGGAGGAGTCCAGGAAGCGGTACATGAAAGGAGCCTGAGGCGATCGTAGATCGCGCCAGATGTTGTCCTTTGTGTTCAGCCAGCACGATCGGACATGTGTCTAGCTTCCAGCGCAGAATGACCGTTGTGATTCCCACGTAACTATTTCCTTACCACCAGATATACTATTGTTGCAGCTCACGTATGGAAGCACATACAATGAACGTCAGGCATGGAAGAGAGCGTAGCGATTATGCTGCCATTCATTAAGCTCTCAACGAATCCTAAAGTGGAACGCTTCGCGTTGTCTCGAAATAATCTTGCAGTCATCCTCCGCATTCAACCCCTTGTAAAATATTCCATGCTTTGGCTCTCGCTCAAATCATCATACAACCACATGAGTCGGGCAAATAACCAGCGAAGCCTCAATTTCTCACAGCAGCACGGAAGGGTGACCGAACATATATACTTGATAAGCTCAAACACAGTACAAACAAGACGATTCCTCATAGCACAACATACCCCGGTAAGCTCAGCGGAATCCCACTTCTACAAGAAAGTGGCTGATGCTATAGATGTCTACGACTACGAATAACTTATTCCCAGGCACACTCTTCAAGCTGATTCAGGAAGACAGACTACCCGCGATTGGGAAAGCAGAAGATATTTGATTGCTATTCATACCATCTACCCCATGGCACCGCATAAAGCCTACTACAGTTACGCCTAAGAAGCTACATAGCCCCAAAAACCGACAACGCGAACACGCTAAATAAGTTCAAAAGAAAAGAAATCCCCGTCCGTTCCCCTCCGGTCCGGTCCCAGTCCAATCCCTCCAGGCATACTCTTTGGGAGTGGGGGTGTTAGCGAGAGAGAATTGAGGAAAGAAAGAGAGAGAGAGAGGGAAGGAGGGTGTGCGTGGTTTTATTATATGCCGGGGGCCAAGAGGGTGTGAGTCATGTGCGGAGTGTCGCGGAGTGAGTATGGTGGGGAAGACGAGGCGTGGGAAAGTTTAAGGGTAGCTAGGCGGCTTTGGGGATCAAGTGGCGGAGATTTATATGATGATGAATTTACTTTCCGCGTTTCTTACCCCCACTTTGATTCGGTTTTTGGGCGCGGTCCGAGCGTTCCGCACCTTCCAGAAGTTCTTGGAGCTGATGTATTCCTGGTCAAGATTGTGTGATTTGCGGAAGGGACTAGCGAGATGTGAACATAATTAAGTCCTTACCACGACTTATGATTATCTGGCGGGCATTGCAAGCTCCAGATCCCAGTCCACTGTCCGGGCGGAAGTATGAAGGGCAGAGATACCCTTGGAAGGGCCTTTGGGTTTGCTAAGCCACGTCGGATTGTTGGGGGAGCCTTCCCTTCTGGGAGATGAGACGAGAGGCTTTCGGTATTCGAATAAACCTTGAATCACCTGTGAAGTCTTCTATCCGAATTCAATTCATCGGCCATGGGATTCAAAAACGCTATGTCTCGAATCTAGGATGCCGTGACCCATTGATGGAATTTGCTCAGAATGGAGAAAGTCAATTTGGTGGACTTTTTTCGGTTCGAAGCTTGAATGTGTGACTCTTAACGCCTTAGCCGCATTTTCGACATATAAAAACTTTGGCATGCTCTTATTTTCCTGGAACATGATGAAGCTTTGCGACTTTTATTTAATGGCTCGTCACGGTAACAGCTGGTAAGCTAGAATTCCTGGTTTAGCTCAACCTTGCTTGCCTTTCGCGCCGTTTGTGGCTTTGAATTCATGACATATTACAGCCTTTTGGATACAGTCCTTTCTGTAGCCACATATTGATAATATATAGCAGCCCCAAAGGCATAGTTGCTTGGTATTATTAGGAGTTGATAATATTTGTAAGCCATTGAGGTCTACTTACTTCTTGTAGCCGCAAATTGATAATATATATCAGTCTTGAGGGCTTGATTGCTCGTTTTTGCTGTGAAATACATGATAATACATCCATGGAGGTGTGTTCTTTCGTCGTGGCGTGAGTTGATATAAATCCCAGTTTTCTCAGAGATGACTGTTCTTGGGAGTTCATGGACCTTTTCTGTACACAGATATACTGCTCGCTCTGGCTTGCTTTCTCCATCTCTCACTGATCTACGATATCAACCTAAGTTGCCATCTACTCAACATGTGTAAATACTTGGATCTCACCTTGGCAGCGAGGCCGAGGGCCCTTCCCGTGGGCAGATAACCCCTTGCCGTTGGCAACGATCCCCGTAACCAATCACGCGTGAAAGCGTTAGTAGTATCACCTCAACCGACAAGCTACCTCCGGCTAACCTTAATAACAGACTGTTCAAGTACCAACCCAATGTCGACTATCTCGTCCACAATGCTATCGCCGCTACCGAGCAGGCATGGGCAGCCTCATCCACCTGGACCAAGGCCCAAGAGTGGGAGCATTTCGGAAACATCAAGCAGACCGAGCATGAGGTCGATGCTATTCGGAAGGAATGGGCTCGAGAGCCTGAGCTAGAGCTTTCGTTGATGATGCGCTTGCGAGAGATACCGCAAGTGCTGCGTAACAATCTCACTCTTGACCATGACCAAGCTGAGCTTGAATCCAAGCTCCAAAGGCCTAAAGACATCGCCAGGCGTGAGTATGAGGAGACCCGGAAATTCATGGTACAGCAGTGGCAGGCAGAAGCGGATCAGGCCAAGTTGGAGCGTGATAGGTAATGTCCATCGATGTATAGCGGCCATGGAAACTCTTGCTGGCAATTGGGTATTGGACAGGAATGAGGTTGCAGCTATCCTGAATAACAGAGGGGAGTACGCTGCTATGTGGGCCGCACGTACTCCACAGCCCGCATTGAGCAAGGGACCTGACTCATCCCAGCTTCCAAAATCGCTGCCTCTCAGGGACTCATCCTCCAGCAGTCTGCCGCAACTAGAGGCCCAGGCCAGCTCGCCTGAGGATGTGAACGCTGACAGAGCACGACCAATAGCGCCGGAGGCTCGTGGCTATTCTCCTACTCCTGCAGAACTGCCAGCAGTTACTTCTTCTCCGGCCAACGTTCGCACAGTAGGTGTTCCCGCTGGCGCCCCTACTGCGGCTCCCGCATTGAACGGCGGATCGGAAACATCCCACCTAGGGACATCGCCCCCAACGTCGCTGTCATCCAAGGATCCATCTCCACGAACGTCACCAAAGCCGGGTACTGATGCAGCGGTAGATTTGTACCTGCTGGAGAGGAAGATCGCAGCATGGAGTGTTGTCCGGGCCAGGAACCCTATCTATAAAACGAGAAAGGATGGCATGGGATACAGCGCATCGATGGAGCAATATAGAATGGTTCCACTGCTTGAAACCCGCGTCCGTGAGCTTGAAAGCGGGCAGCCAGGGAAATTGTGGGAAGGGCCAAAGTTTTTGAAGGGAAAGCTTACCGCTTACGAGGCCATGAAGCTGAGCTTTTGATAGCCCGCAGTGAATCGGCCAGCGTTCCCTCCGGAAAGCGACCCAATATTAGTTAATGCAATCTACAACCATTCATCATGGAAACATAAACTTCTTCCCTAAATTCGAGCAACACTTCATCTTAGTAGGCGGCAATTCTCGTGACAACATTGCCAGTCAGGCCAAGATTGATTCAAGAGCCGAGCATCAACATCGCACTTTGCCCTCATGTTCCGACCTTTGCCGAGTAAGACAGTATTGCTGTGAATTCACAATAAACTTAGCTTTGTGCGTACCAAGTGCCCGCAAATCGATAATATATATCAGCCATGGAAGTATATTTGCCCGTTGTGGCGCGAATTCATAATAAACCTAGCTGTTTAGAAATGACTGTTCCCGCAAATTCATGTTATTTTTTGTATATTATCCAGCTCTCAGGCCTTGCACTCTCTTTCTCTTCCATTCACCTCTCAATTGATCTCGGACATTGGCAGCCATCACTCATACATCACTCAACGGGAATAATATCTTCACATACCCACGACGCTGAGACACAGCCATAGTAGGGTTAGTAGCTTACCGTTGAGCAGCAACACCCTATATCAATATAGATGGACTGACACATTGTAGCAAGTAGACAGCAAGGTTAGTAACCATGGCCGCCTATCTCCACGAATTCTATAAACCGAAGCCGACACCCCTGCTTGATGGGCGAAACCCCCTCGACCAGTCGCGGTTCCAATTGTAAGCATGATTTTCCTTTATACCACGGTCCTATCATCGCTACTAATGCCGAATACAGGCTATTCATAGAAAGGCCTGTCGACTATTTGGTCAACATTGCAAAATATGACATGAGAAAAGCTATGACCAATGCCGTCAATTGGACAGAGCAGGACCAACATTACTGGAACGCTATAATCGTGCAGGCCCAGAAGGAAGGTGATGCAATCATGCCTGAGTGGGATCGGGAGCGCAACCTGGAGGCCGATTTGATGAGGAAATGCCGGGGCTTGGATAAAAGAGCCCGGGATGGGGTTGTACGAAACAATGACTACCAGGAAATTGAGACCAAGAAACAGCTAAAGAGAGATCTTCAGAACGGAAGGACTTACCTGTAAGTTGGACCCCGTGATTGTGACGCTGGTGCAATACCCCAGTTGCAGCTGAAGATAAGCGAAGAAGGGGATGTACCTCAATCTTGCTCCCTGGAGTTGCCTGCTGAAGCTTCTACCGGCGAAATATGTTGCTGACACTCCTGATCTGAACAGGCCTGTTGTTCCTATTGGAACCACATGTTACGGCTCGGCGCCCCCGCAGACCTGGATTCCCGTGTTGATGACTCCACCACCGGGAATGAACCCTGAGACTAATGGCCAAAACGGAAATGCACCCGCGGCAAGTGTGGACACCATGCCGCCACAACCATATAATAGCGTCGTCAACCAAAAACCGTCTATCGGAATAGCTGCAGACAGGCCCGAAAAAAGTAAGGAGGATGTCGTCCGGGTACGGGAAGAGCTCCGTGTGAAGACTAAGGCGTTGGCGGAGCGTTTACCAGCATCAGCATCTACTTCGCCGAAAAGCTCAGCAGGGCAGACGCCAACCTCGACACCATCAGCGGCGATGTCATTGGATGATCCGTCTCCTCGAGTATCGCCCCAGCCAGAGGCCCAGACCAACTCACTTGATAATGAGTTTATTGCCAGAGCAGTGTCTGATACCCAAGTCGACGGGGTTGAAGTTGTTGATGGTGACAGAGCAGTGTCTGAGGCCCACTGGTTGGAAAATGACAATATTGGCGGAGTATTCTCTGAGACCCAGGCCAGCTGGTTAAAAGTAGTCAACGCTGACGAGGCAGTGTCTGAGGTGCCGAGCAGGGGCGATTTTCCAGCTCTCAGCTCAGCCCTGGCTACTCATGGCTCTTCTCCTGCTCCTGTAGAAGCACAAGCCGTTGTTCACGATCATTGGACCAAACTCGCCATCCAGAGTGCCATCCTTCTTGCTGGTGCTCTTGCTAAGCCACACACCCGTACCAAGGCACAAAAGGGTCGCTACACGTCCTATCCAGCGCCGCGGGGGCCAATGGCTCGAGTTAACGCAACTGGTGAACTGCGGGTATCTGACCCTGCAGTCATTGTTGCAAATACGAGAGTTTCCAAGCAAGATCTGCTGAGGCACCTGTCTCAGACATATGAGATCTGGGGCCGAAAACAACCCAGCGAGGAGGAATTGTGGGACCAACTTGCAGACGTCGAGCTCGAGGTGGGGTCGCTAATTGCCTGGTAAGCCAAGTTGAGATGGTCACATCCTCAGACGAATATCTTGATCCGGGCCACGATTGATGTTCTATTCAACATTCAGCTCGACGATTATCAAGGCGATTTCCCCTTCCTACTGATCTTGAAAAACGTAAATGTCAAGCACAAAATCCTCTTCCTTATCCCTTTCGATGTCGCGGTCAAGCTATAACTCAATGTTCCTTGGGACAATATTGCCGCCTCCATGGATTCCGAGTCAAACATGAGGTGGAATCTAGAATGCTTGGAGTAGATAGGAATCAAAAGTATTGCGTAATAGAAAATGAAACCTACCATGGAGGCCTTTGATCACCATCCTCATTATCGATGATTTCTTCTCTACCTGCAACCTCCAGCTCCACAAACAAAGGCACATGATCACTCGGCCCCCTCTCCTCCTTACAATCCAGTATATCCGCCTCTTTCACCCTCTCCCTCGAGCTCTGCGTCACAAGTATCATATCAACCCTATCCCCACCAGCACCCCACGGCTTGTTCCTCGGTCTACACGAATACTTCCTCTCCTCACCCCTCTTGAACCTGAACGTATCAATCATCCCCAGGCCCCCAATAATCCTCTCCTCAAAATCCGCTCGATTCTTCACATGTTCCTCTCCCATCCTCAAGTGCGGAAACGAATCAATTTTCGTCCGACTGATATTGATATCACCCGCAACAATCACCTCCCACCCGCTCCGCTCATACCTCTTCACATCCCTCGCGAGCAGTGTATGGAAGACCCTCTTCCTATCATGCCTATCTCCCACCACCTTCCCAGTCTGCGAGTCTCTGTAATCATTCGTAGTGCCATTCACAGCATAGACATTGATCACCACCACGCCCAAACTCGGTATCTCAACCAGCAGCACTCGCCCTTCTAGGTCCCAGTCCACGCTCAAAACCTTTGTATCACTCACATCCCGTCGCACGAGCGTGCATACTCCGTAAACTTTCCCGCCGAAGCCTGTTGCATTGTGTTTGTCCTTCGGCAGCTCGAAATGCGCGTCGTAGAGACATCTCTTACCGTCTTCCTCGTCTTCTTGCTCAAGAGGTGCGTTGATAGCACGACGGATCGCAGCTTGGGTTTTGGTATCTGTAGGCGCGATTTTGACTTCTTGCAGGCAGAGGATGTGAGGCCAGTTCCAGCGGCGGAGATAGGCGCGGAGAGATGGTGGTGCTGCTGGTGCTGCTAGGCTGAGGGGTTTCGATAGCGGGATTGTGGGGGTGAAGAAGCTGGTTATTTGCGAGGTGGGCGGTGGGAGGAACGGGTTTATGCCATTGATGTTCCAGGAGTAGATTCGAAGAGAGGAGAGGGCAGTGTCAGAAGCATGTTGGCGGGCGGCATTTCGCTGCGAAGGCGGTGGAGGTGCAGCTTCAGCCCCTATTTTAGGGGAAGAAGAGAGGCGCCGGCGTTTCCGAGGTGGCGGGCTGATATCCGTAGTGTCTTGCTGCATTGTGAGCATGCTGAGATGCTTGGCGGGCTTTACATGGATTTATATTTAGTATATTCAATACTTAGCGTGTGCAGAAAGCTGTGCATTCCTTGGCAATTTTTCTTCTTCCCCCACCACAGCTCTACACATAACTCTTCTAATTAGCTAACTTTATATGAGTGGAGAGCTGTATTCAAGGCGATTCTAACGCCGTAGCAATCAACTTAATGGAATATATAAGATCGTAGATATTAGGGGTTAAGAACTTAGTTTAGCCATACTAAACCGAGTAAACCTACTAGAAGGGTTCACTGCCCAGTCGGCTAAACCGCCCAGTCGGCCAAGCTGAGTACCCGGAGATTTTGGTTTTCCTACTCCGGGGTCTAGCTCTAGGGGCCGCTTAGGGATAAGCAGTCAAGTCACCATAACTTACGAACCATACTAGTATGAATGAAACTTTTGGTATAAAAGGTATAGAAATCGGTAATATCTATAACTTTGCCTGCGAAGATATGGTATTAAAACCTACAGTGGTGGAGTTAGAGCAGGGTGGCCTACTGGGCGGTTTGGCCGACTGGGCAGTGAACCCTTCTAGAATACCTATATTTTAAGCCTTATAATTTAACGAATATTTTCTTATTTTATTTCATTTCTAGGGTGTTAGAATCGCCTTAGATAAAATTATCTACTTAAGTAAGGTTATTTAGTTAGAAAAGTTATTTGTAGAGCTAGTACTGGGTAGTATAGCTGGGGTAAGGACTAAAAATACCAAGAATACGCTAAATTTAGCGTGTGTAAAACTTTTACAACTTCTTAACTCCATGCTACACACACCTGATACAAAGATTCAACGTAGTAAATATATCTAAGTTAACGAATATAGCCCGTATTAAAAATAAATATACACGAAACTTATAGAGTTTAGTATCGCGATTCTAAAAAGTTTTTACTAAACTAAAAACGTAGAGTATTCGTTAAGATAATAGAGCGCATTGAAAATACGGAAGAAATTCGAGTTACATATCTCCTGCGAGCAAGTTAGACGTGATGTTTAGATCCTTAGTAAGTTAGCAAGGTGTATTCTCTTTCGACTATCTCTCGACTGATTATCTCGGGAAGTCCTGGGAGCGCACGTTTGGGGGGAGCGCACGTTTCGGTACTTAGATTTATATAGGGTTTATACTAAGATTTAAGTAACTATCTATACCCTACTATCGTCGCTATTTACCGTTATTTGCCCCGTATATATACTCGTTTTTAACCCCCTACCTCTATCCTTCCTATATACTACTATCGTCTATACTGTCGCTTATATTATCGCCCTTACTGTCGCCCTTTTATATACCTCGCTGTCGCTAGTTATACCTCTATAGTCCCCTTATCTTAACCTGGATCCGGTAATCGTAGTAAGTATTTAAAAAGTAATAAATAGCCTCGCCGGGTAAGAGTAAAGGGTTCTATACTAGAGGCGGAGGGTAGGGCTAAGCCTTTTACCCCTATAAAGAAGCGATTTAAGAATAACTTTATCACCGCCATAGATATAAACGAGCGGGAGTCGTAGGAGTAACGGATTATTAATACGGCGTTCTTGAGTCAATTCAGCCAATAGTATAGGGCGGAATACTAGGGTGGAAGAGCGACAGCGATATATATAAGCGATATACCGCGCATAAGTGTTTATGGTGGTGGCGGTAACGCAGTAGATAAGTGAGGTACTTAGATCTTGGTGTGAACCCCATATAAATCTAAGTACCGAAACGTGCGCTCCCATCTAACCGAACTGTGCGCTCCCCCCAAACGTGCGCTCCCAGGACTTCCCGTGATTATCTAGTGAGTTCTATAGGATTTTCGATCTGATTAGGTCTTGAGAAGCAGATTAATGACGGGCAGCTTTTCAGATGTCTGCCAAAGTGGATTTGTAATAAGCGTATGGGGATCGGTTGGTCATTACTGGCTCAGATACTCTGCATGAATGAAAACTTGCTATTGGTTGTTCAGCATGATAGGGAGTCCTGTGTCGATGAAAATCGTCATTTTCTCTTATGCCAATCTACTGCGCGAGCCATGATAAAGATAATTAATGCCTATGATGTTGTGCGAATTGTGTTAGATACCCGACGGTATCAAAAGTACTACTGCGAAATATCTACCGAGGAGCCTTACTCAGAATTGAATACGCCATGCATGCAATTCTCATCCAACACCTACCCATGCGTACTACTGTAATTCTGTACCCATCGAGTCTGCCAAGCAAGACCTTCAGCGCCTACAGCCTCCGCACGCTTCGTTCTTCATACGCTTCGTATTGCACGTCTGTCCATTAGCGAGGATGTTTTTGCAGTAAACCTGATGCGTAACGCAAAGGCCCCCTTTCTGCTTGCAGTTACCTCCTCTATTGTGGGCCTTGCAGTGGTGCGATTTCGTCATCGTTGTTAGGTTTGGAATAGTCTGGTGGACGGTTTGGGGATTTTTTGAAGTCTTTGGAGGTTCTTGGTGGTTGGTCTGATTGATGAGGGAGGAACACATCGATGAGGACGAGGGTCTCTTTGTATCCTCAGTTTTCTATTTGAATGTGCAACGATTGTTGCATTCGTGGCATCGACACAGCAAGTACTAGTGAAGGGTTTACACAATGACCGAACAACAAAGCGTGCTCGGTTCTTTGACTTTGTATGGGTACTCAAGTGACCGCATACGCTTTGAAGGAGACTATGTGTTGGAAAACATATATTGATGCTCCAACAAAGCCAAAAGACAAAGCCTGAATTGTTACTCTCGAGGTTATTGTGGGAATGCGAGAAAGCGAGCATGGACTAGGGTCTACCCTTGTGGAATTCTTAATATAACATCAATTGTTCTTACGGAGTCAAAAAGAGACTGGGCGATTATGGCAATTACCATGGCAGCTGTGGGCAAAAGACTCTGTATTGAGAATGTGTTGCTCATAATGAAGGCACGCTGAAATCGTATCAAGCGCCCCTTTCCATCGTTTCCATGTTGCTCCTGGTCCTCATGCTTTATATTTGCGTCAAAGACTGACGAAGTGCTTCCCACTCTTCTATGATTCTCTCACCAGCATTGTAATAAGCAGTATCGCCCAAGCCAAGCTGAGCCACTCGAAACAGTCCCCTACCGAGTCGAGAAGTGTCATCGTAAGCCAGATTCGGGTATTCAGGGCCAGCATGCGCCTCGAAGATATGCTTAAGCTCTTGACTCTCGGGCGTGGAGGGCAGGTCATTTGCTCCCTTTTGCTCAAATGGCCAAGTAAGCTCACCGATCTGCCCATTGACATCATAATCCCAGAGCCATCCAGGGGGCTTGCAGGCGACGAATTTTGGTGCGAATACTGCCTCATCCCAGTCAAGGATCGCGGTGACTTTGAGTGTGGAGTCGGGCTGGACTTCAACCATAATGTTGCGAGTATGCAGGTCGACATGGCATAGACAATTCATGTCTATTTTGAACAACCCCAAGTCATCCATCTCTTGGGCAACCTTGAGCATGCTGTCAATGAAATCGGTTTGATGATTCCCTTCTCCGCCATTCCTGTCGACAGCGTATGCCCGCCAGCGCGCGAATTGACTCCTGAAGAAGTCAATCGTCGTTTGCCGTGTACGAGGAGCTCCTGTTTCACTTGGATTTTGAGGATTCTGATCTTCCAAAAAGTCTCCATTACCGGATTTCAATTCAAAGGGAACAATAGTACGAGACATCGCAATATCCGCGTTATTAGGCTTTGCGTCAACGATCCCAGTGAAGGGGCTCTCCATTGAAAGAAGGGTGCGTATAACGTTGCCCAGTTCGCGCGCAACAGTACAGCGCTGAGAATAGTTGAGTTCCTCCCAAATCAGGTTAAGGTCAGTCCCAGGAATCCGATGCTGAAAGACATAGGGCTGGCCCAGCGGATTGTCAGAGCTGAAATCCTTCGCAGCAATAGTGGCTACAGGGATCGAGGACCGTTGTCGCACATAATCCAAGATGGCTACATCACGATCAGGCCGCGTTCCCTCCTCTCGTGGTGTTCGAAGTATAAGCTTGCGTTCTTGCTCGGTATACGATAACGGTAGCGTTATGCCCGTAACACGATTATAGTCACCGCCTCGGAGACGTTCGATGAGTGGTGTCTGGCTCGAGGGTACGATAAAGCGGAGAAACTTATTTACGCGAAGGCGTGAAATCGTTTGGCTGTTCGAGAAGCCGTACTTGATGGAACTCTTTGGAGGCCATAGAACCTGACATAGCTTTTCAACCCGTTGACTGAATTGACTGAACTGCTCGTAGGGCTCTTGATAGTATTTTATCGTGGAGGTGTCAGAGCTCCCGTCGCAGTCAGACGGAGACGAGGCCGAGGAAGTAGAACGTGATCGTCCAGAGCCGCTGTGAGATTGCGTCGGCGACTTAGGCACCTCGTCTTCTGTGTCCTTGGCCGCCTGTGTGATTTCTGCGGTGAATCGTTCGGTATTAGAAGCCATGATGTTGTTAACGGAGGGATGTGGTTGGAGATGGAGATTTGAAAGTCAAAGACGAAGAAGATGCGGAAACTTCTAATCAGGAGTTCCTCAACAATTCACAAAGACTGTCATGCAAAGACTGTGATAATAACAAATAAAACGCTCTTTCTCTTCCATTGCTGCTTTGTTTGCCACTTAATCAACTGTCTTTGTCACAGCATCAAACACGTGTGATTCGACTCGGTAGACATAAAAGCAATGATGAAGATTATTGTCTGCCTACCAGTGTGCCTATCTGCAACAGCCCGACGGAAGCTTTGCTGTGATAATCCCACGAGTCGAAAGGTACATTTTACCCTGGACCAAGATATTGAAGTGCTTGGTAATCATTGAAATGATCACATCATGACTTCAGTGTAGAGTTAAATGTATGAAGCTCCACTAATTCAGGAAGACTTGTGAGCGCATTTTGTTCAGGTCGAGGATTGTTGATGCTAGTTCTGGAGGGGGTATCAAGCTCTTGTGCCGCGACATTTAGAAGAGGTCACCCCCTAACCGTCCACTGTTAGGGCTGGAGTCGGCATACAAAGTCATGCCCTAGAACGTTAGTAAGCAGCTTCTGATAGGTTGGTAGCCCTAGTTGCCGGAACTAAAATAATAATCTCACGCCAGCGAGGAGGCGGCTGTTGGCCTGGGACTAGGGCGGCACCAGCGGTCGAGTTACAGTCGCACAATCGACAAGCAATACTGAGTTTAAAATCCCGTTCAATGAATGAGTCGAAAGCAGAGATTCAGACAGTTGAACATTCTTATGAATCGCCACTTGGTAATAGAGGAGAAAAATCTCAATCTGACAGCGCTTAGATGAGTCGCCAATGCTCTGTGTCAAAAAAAAATACTCAATACTCGAGTAGTATTCGAGTACTACTCAAGTAGTTACTTGAGTATTGAGTAGCGCCTATACTACTTGAGTATTAAGTAGCGGATTTAACTACTCGATTAATAATTAAATACTACTTGAGTAGTCACGCTAAGTCTAATAAAGTAAGATGATAAGTTAAAATACTAGTCTTTACTTTAAGTTTCTCTACTTTTACTCCTAGTTAAGGAAATAATAAAAATACTAATTACGTCTTAAAGGTAGAAAAGAATATAGATTAAATTTATAAAGACTACTATTATATATTATTATAGTATAGCCTTATTTACCTTAAATCCAATTTAGGTCTAAGTTATTTTAGCCTAACCTAACTTATTTTAAATTTAATTTACATTTAAACTAGTTTCCCTATTTCTATCCTAATATAGTCGGGATAAGAAATAAATAAATACTTTATATATTAACTCTTATTTAGATAGTAGCTAGCTCTACCCTAATTTTCGTCTTTTATTTTTTATTTTAATTTACTTTTATACTATAGTTAAATTATAGTTTAATAAACCTAGTCGTTAATTTAATAAACTTTTAGATATTAATCCCGTTCTTTAATATTATAAAAGACTAACTATCTAGCTAGTATTCTTTAATATTAAAATAATTATTATAAAGAATTAACCCCTTAACCCCGAAAACTATATATAATAATCTCTCGCCGAAGTTTAGAATAACTCTACTAGTTTCTTAAATACCTTCGATTATTTATATATTTAGGTCGAGAGTAATTTCTTATTTAATACTTTATTTTTATTTATACCTCTTCCTCCTCCTATATTAAATACGTAATCTCTAGTTTATACTATCGTTTAAGTAATAATCTAGGTTATATATTAGGCCATAGTGCCTAGGGTGTTTATAGTAATGTGAAAGTAAGTATGAAGCCTTAGTAGGAAAATGATCTTTATATTTAAAAAATAGAATTAATCTCTAAAGAGTTAGAGCGAGGGCTCCGAGTCTCCTATTTCTAAAGGGGCTCCGGAGTACCGGAAACTATAATATAATACTATAATATAAATGGCGTAACCACGCCGTATACTCTTTATATAGGATTTATATACTATATTTAATAGCTACTATAAAGTTGGTTTTAGTATAGTATAATAATTACCTCCCCTTCTAAGGGTTTCGCCCTCGAAACTAGTAGGTATTAGTTTAATATTTTAATACTCCGACGAAGGAGTATAATATAGGAGAATTTAAATTAAATAAGGTGTACGCGTAACGCCTATACCTCCTATTTAATTTTATTAATCTTTTATCTTTATAATAGTAATATATTAAGAAAAACCTCTAAACCTAGTAGGAAAAAGGGAGAGAAATAAATTATATCTTAAAGTTTAATAATACGTCGCGTATAGTTCGTAATCGGCGTAGTTATATAATCGTAGATTATACTAGGTATTTAATAAAAACCTCTAAACTTAAAGGGAAAAGTAAGGGAAAGAATATTATAATTACCGTCGAAAACTATAAGCCTTTATTATTAATAGGGCTTTAACGATATCGGCGGTAAAGTGAATTATTTTATTTTATTATTTAGGAAGAACTCTAGTTATAGGAGTAAATATATACGGGTAACGGTCTTAACGTAGGTACGAAGCCTTCGCCGATCTTCTAACTTTTCTTTTTTTATAATATCCTACTATCTTCTATATATATAAACTCTTATATACTACTATCGATAGCTATACTATATTTAGACTTTTATTAATTTATAATAATCTCGGCCGTATCTTTAAGCTCTTTCTTTAAGGTTATAAATATTATATATATATTCCATAGGTAAGGCTAGAGCTAATATATCGTAGTTTAAATAAGTTTTTTTTTTTTTTTTTCTTCTTTTAAATTCTTTCTTTAAACTTATAATTATTAAAGTAAATAAATAACTTATTTTATCTTTAAATAAGGTATTTATTTATATTTTAAAAGAATTAATATTATCGTAATATTTATTTTATTTTTAAATTATTAGTTTTATATCTTATTTTATTAGCGATAGGTATATAACTAGATTACTTTAATACTTAATATATTAGTTTAATCTTTATAGTATATAATATTAACGATAATATTTAGATATTTAATACGTTTTTAACTCTCGTTTCCTATAAAATAACCGCCCGCTTTACTCCTACCCCGCGTTTATTTATATTTTTATACCTCCGTTACTCTAAGCGGATAAGCCTAAATAATTACGTTTTATATAATAAAATACTATATATAAAGTATATTTATTACGTAAAGAATAAGTACTTATATAATCCTATATATTGTTAATATTCTAAAACCGAATTATATTAACGTATCTAGATTCCGTCTAAATTTTATACTCTTATAAATTTTCTTCTTAATCGTTTAGAACGTCGAGGCCCTAATAAACATCTTTACGAGCGGGTCGTTAGGTATATAAAAGATATTATAACCTTCTTTCGGGAGATTAAATCTAAAAGCGGCGACGTTAAAAGAGGGAAGGATATATTATAATTAATATCTCGGTTTACTACGAGCGTCGAGGGTATAAATAATATCTTTTATACTCTAATAAATTAATATAGTTTAGATACGATTCGTATATTAATAACTTTTTAAGGAAGAATTATTACCCGGGATATAAATACGCCTTAAAGTAAAATTATATAATATTAACCTAACGATCTTCTCGAATCGACGGACGAAGATAAAGCCGACGATAAAGATAAAGACGATACTCGTACTCGTTATATATAAGACGCCTCCGAATACGACTCTTCTCCCGGCTTTAATCCTACTACCGACTAATTTAAAATACCTACTACTAACGATCTCGATATTATCGATCCTACTCTATTCTCTAACGGTATATAAAGAGTTATAACGTCTAGTCGTAAAGTTTTTTTAGTTAAAGATACCGTAAAGCCTCGCCTTTAATACGCCGGTATAGAGGGTACGAGTCGTTATATTTTAAATAAATTAATATCTTCTCGCGAGGCTTTTAAAGAAGAAGTTAAAGATAAGGTTAATAATCTTAATCTTAATTCTACTTCTACCCCTCGTTTTTTAGTTCGATTTCCCGGCCCCGGTTTTACTCGTAAATAGCCGAGTCTTAATATTAAGAAAACTAGCCGTTATAGATATAAACCTACCTACGAGCGCCCCGCTAGCCGTAAAGATACGTCTCGCTCGAAGTCTACTAGTAAGAAATAACTAGTAGTAATTAATAATTAATAATATTTCCTTTTTTTATTCTTTACTTTTTATACCTTTTTTATCTTCGTATTCTCTTCGAATACTTCTCGTAGTTCTAGCGCGTTATCTAAAGTATTTATATTAACTTATTTATTAAAGGTCTCTGGTTATCCTAGTTATTTTATAAAGTAAAGTACCTCGCCTTTTATTTTCTTCTTTTTTAGTACCCTTTTTATTTCTTATTTATTCGTATTATTTATTAATTCCGGTAGAGGTATATTAGGAATCGAAACGTCGCTCTACCGTTAATAATACGGCTTTAGAAGCGATATATAGAAAATATTATAAATACGGTAACTAGTTAGTAATCCTAGGCGGTACGTTTATATTCCGACGGTGTCCAAAATTTTAAATAGTTTAATTATTTTATAAGAGAGCTTTTTATTTAATTATTTTTATATTAAGTTTTTAATTAATAATAGTATAAGATTATTTATATTAAATAATTTCGGTTTATATCTTCTACTATAGTTACGCTTCTATATTTCGACCGCGATAGTCTACGCTCTTATTAAATACTCTCTTAAAGTATTTAATTTTTTAATTCTTTTTTATACCGACGGTACTTCTCCCCCGTACGTCTCGCCCTCGAGACGCGGTTTAAGAGAAGGATTATAACTATATATAACTATAAATAATATCTATTTTATTATCGTATACTGCGTACTATAGTATACTTATTCTACTATGGGTAAGAATATTACCTAGTTATTTTACTCGCTTAAATAGTATTCTAGGGTTTAGTTCTAGTATTTTATCTAATTATCCGTCTACGGATAAAATACGGTATTTAGGCGCCTCTTAATTTTTATTAAATAATATACCTTTAATTAAAATATATTTATAAAGATAGAATCTTTATTAGAAATAATCTTATTAGGAACTCTAGTAAACTTTAGGATAATTTCTTCGAATATTAACTTTATTAACCCCGTAGAGTCGATTATTTTAATAATTAAAATATATCGTAATATCGTAATATACTTATTTATAACTATAAAGACCGTATTATAAACGCGTTTATATCGTTTATTTAGAGGTAAATTAGTAATAAAATTTATTATAATTTCTTTTTACGGCCCCGTAGGATATAATAAGGAATTAATCTCGTTATAAAGGCGGTATCGATATACCTTAACCCGCTAGTATATATCGTATATATCGATATATTCCCGTACGTTAGCCTTAAGAGTACTCTAGAAATATTTTCTAGTAAATAACTCCGTTATCTTCTTAATATTAAAGTACCCCGTTAATATATTATTATAATATCGTTCTAATAGCTCTTCGCGGATTAATCCTTCTTTAAATATATAGATTTTATTATTATATCTAAGAATTAATATAGAATCTAAAGTTTATACTCCGGCGGAATACTAGTAATCCGCCTATATAATTTCGGCGATTCTTATTTACGAGAAGGAATTATTCTTTTATAAAGCGCGAATTATTTTAATTATTAATAAACTTTTAACGTTATAAACCGTTTCGTAAAGTATTATTAATTTAATAATAATACGTAGAATAAATAATTTATAACCTATAGTTCTAGCGATAAAATTAAATAATTCCTTTATTACGTCGTAATCGATTTAAATAAATATCTCGTTTAAACTCCTTAGAATTTCCTGTCTAAATATTAATTCCTTAGGCCTAGATAAATATATTACCGAAGGATATACTTTTTTTACGGTAAATCTTAAAGACCCTAATAATATAAATCTTACGCGTATTAGGTTTTACGCGATATTTACGGATATATTATTTAACGCCGGCGAAGTACTATCTACCTCTAGATCTTTTATATTTACGAATATATCTCGTATTATAGCGAAAATAGGGCCTTAACTAGTACTTTTTAAATTTAATAACTTTTATTATAATATAAATAATATATTATCTAAAAAGCTATCTTAGCCTTTATAATTAGGACGACGTAAAGAGTTATCGGCTAGGTTACTCTTCCTAGAATAATACGAAATTAAGAAATTAAAAGATAAGAATCTTATTACCTAACGCGCCTAGTGATTATTTAGTTATTTAATATTTATAAAACCCCTTAGATTATTATAATCGGTTAAGATTTCTACTTTATATAAATTACCCTCGAGGTAATATCGTTATTATTTAAATATCGTAACGATTACGAGGAGCTTCTTATTATAAATCTCGTATCGAATTTCTAGACCCTATATTTTACGGGACTAGAAAGCGACGGGATATTATTTATTATTATTTTATAACTATATTAAAATCGTAGTCACGGTAAAATTAGAAGTATTTATTTTAATCCGAATTTTTAATTCTAGATTAAAGTATACTAGAATAAGTATATATAAGAATAAATCGCGAAGTAGGTAAAACGCTTACTCTACCTCTTTAAGTTATTTAAATAGATTAAATTTTTTATTATCTTAACTACCTTTTAATAGACCCGTTAATAGGTTTATTATCTATAAATAATAATAAATAAATTAATAATAAAAATTAATAAAGCCTAAAAATACTTATATATTATAAAAGGACTTTAGTTTTAGCTAGGACTAAATCGTATTAATCCTACGTTCGTTTATCGAGATACCTTCGGTATTTATAATAAACCCTAGAAACTTAACTAACCGAGTAAAGAACTCGTATTTCTTAAGACTCGCGAATAAGGAATATTTTCATAGGCGTTCGAGTACTTATTATACGTAGTTAATATACTCCTCTTTTAAATTTAAATAAATTAGGATATTATTTAGATAAACGATATAAAATATATTTATTAAGCCCGTTAACGATTTATTAATATAGGTTTAAAAAGTAGTAGGTATATTCGTTAAATTAAATAATATTATTATATATTCGAAAAGATTATACCGCGTACGAAACGTTATCTTCTATTTATCGTTTTCCTTAATTTTTATTCGATAATAAGTATCTTTTAAATTAAACTTCGTAAATTATATAGCGCTATTTAGGCGGTCCAGCGTCTTACTAATTAAGGGTAACGGGTAGCGATTCTTAATAATAATCTTATTAAGACCTCGGTAGTCGATATATAATCGTAGTTTATTATCCTTCTTTAGAATAAAAAGGATAGGAGCCCCGGCGGGGTTTACGGAGTACTTAATTTAACCCTTCGCTAGGGCGTTATCTAGGTATCTCCTTAACTTTATTAATTCTAGGTTCGATAAATTATAGAGAGGCCCGTATAACGGGTTACCCTCTATATTAATTATATAGTCATCGTCTTTATACGACGGTAATCGACCTATTTCTTTATCTAAAAAGATATCGTTAAAATTTATAAGTTTATTAAGAAGCGTAGGTAATACGATAACGGAATTATTAAAAAATATTATATTAAGGGTAGTATCGCCTTTCCTAACCTCGTTTTTATTAATAGGATCTTAATTAAAGGGACTAACCTTAATATAAATTAATATATATATAACTAGCTACGTCCTTAATAATTTCGTAAAATCCTTAAATAATTCTAACGTATACGTATTTAGCGCGATACCGAACCGCTAGGTACGTATATTATAGTCGGTTTAAATCTTTTCCTTTTTTATAACCGGTATATTTATAATAATAAACGAGCCTTTTTTATTAATAGAGTAAAAGGTATTATTATACTCCCTAGTTTATCTCTATAAATCGGTTAACCGGTAAACGATATTATAAATATTATAGTAATAAATAAATTACCCGCTTATTTATTTAGGAGTCGGTAGCGGCTCGCTCTTCAGACGCTTTAGGTTATACTACTATATAAATATCTCGTTAATAATATTCATCTCCGCTCCTAGATCTTTATTTATTTTAATATAAATAATTTTTATATCGATATTAATTAGGTTTGTAATAACTTCGTTATCGATATTTATACTCGGTCGGGTTTTTATTTCCTTTTATTCCCTCGGGATAAAGACTTCCTTAAAGGTTTATTATTTTTTACCTCGGCGGTATAATCGCCGATATAATTAATAGTCTTTATTTTCTTTTCCGGATACTTATTAAAATAATAGCCGAGTTTATAATAATTAAAGTATTTAATATCCTTAAGATTCTTATCGCTCGCGCGAGTTATATACGTTTTATTTATATTTCTACGACTACCCCTATTAAAACCTTATCCCCTTATATTAGATTTATCTTTATTATCTCCGCTCTTTAACCCCTTTTTATACCTTTTCCGAGGTCTTAATTAATTATCTTAATTATTATCTTATATCTTAAAGTCTCGACTAAGATTACGTTAGTAACGCGCCGTAAATAATATAAATTCGGTTCGTTTAATAAGAATACTTTAGGCCCGGTTAACTTCTTTTAAAATATTAAATCTTAAACGGGTTATTAAATAAATTATTTATTACTCTTTATCGTAGAGAGGTAGTTCGGTTTCTAGGGTATTAAAATAGGTATCGAAATCTTATACCGATTAATTATTCTTCTAACGTATATATTAATATTTAAGATTCGTATTTATAACTCGGTTTAAAGGGTCCTTAATTACGTTAAATAAATAATTTATAAAGAATTTCTACGTTAATATATTTATTAAATAAAGTTCTTTATATTTATTTTATAACTTCTTAATTTACCCCTTTAAATAGGGTATTATATATAAAATCTTCTTTTCGTTTATTCGAAAGTTTACGGGTATTAAATAGAACGCGGTCTCTATATTATAAATTTATTCTCGATAATTTTACGGATTCTTCGTATAAAAATCCCGTAGTTTCGATAACCGTAAATTATTTTAATTTATATTATAACCGATTTAATTACGACCTACCGTCGGGCCGTTTTTATCTTTTACGTTTAATTTTTAAAGATTATTTTCGATTTCCTTATCTCCTTTACCTACGATAATATATCGTAAATTTTCGATATTTTTTTAAATCGTAATAATAGAGGCCTCTTTCTCGAGGACTTTCTATTTACGTTTTAATTTTATAAATTATTAATTTACCGTAAAATTAATATTCTCCGGTAAATCTCCCGTATTTTCGTCTAGAGTATTAATCTTATATATCTCGCCTTCGGGACGATTATTTCTAAAAAGATCTTTTATACTTCTAATAAATTACTACCTAAAAAAGTTAAAAAAGATTAAAATTATTAAGTTATAATACCTAGGGTATTTATAATAATATAAAAATAAGTATAAAGCCTTAATAGGAAAATAATCTTTATATTTAAAAAATAGAATTAATCTTTAAAGAGTTAGAGCGAGGGCTCCGAGCCTCCTATTTCTAAAGGGGCTCCGGAGTACCGGAAACTATAATATAATACTATAATATAAATGGCGTAACCACGCCGTATACTCCCTATATAGGATCTATATACTATACTTAGTAACTACTATGAAGCTGGTCTTGGTATAGTATAATATTATATTTATTATAATTTAAACTATATCTTAACCCCCGCCTTAGGTATTTAATAAAAATACTTTTAATAATATTATTATTATAAACCTACGCTCGTTTTTCTTTTTAAATATTTAATTTATTTCTTTATAATCTCGAACGCCTCCTAAATCCGAAAAGTTCCTAAATATCTCGGAATATAAAAGAGACTAAAATAAATTAAATATTTAAAAGTAAATATTAATATAGCGGATATATATTAATTATAACTACTACTCTACCGATAGTAATAAGATCGCTTATATAGAGTTTAAATTAATTATTAATAAAAAGATCTTTAATTTAATAAATCGTTATTAAAAAGAGGGTTTTTATACCCTAACTAGTTTTACCGATTAACGAAAGAAGTTACGGGAAGTATATAGTAACCCGTTTAAATAAAAGAATACTCGGAATTATATTTAGGAATTTAAATAAAGTTTTATATCTTTTAATAAATACTTTAACCTCGTTACCTAGAAAAAGAAATATTCTCGAATAAAGAACGAATTCTTAATTAATATTATAAAATATAATATTAATTATACTACCTAATAGGCCTTTATCTCCTAAAGGAAAATTAATAACTAATAATTATATACCTTCGATAAATATATTTATATATACTCCGAAATCGACTAAAAACTTTAATAGATTAAGTATTATTTATCTCGTTAAAGTACTACTCTTATTAGATTAAAATAAACCTCGAGGAGGTTTATTATATTTTTATTAACTTCTACCCTTATAGCTCGTTTTATTATAACGAGTATTTTTATCCCCGTTATCGTAGCTCTAACCCTCCTATTTAAGGAGTTAATAAACCTCGATTCTATTTAAATTATTATTAAAGGTAAATTAATAAAAACCCTAATTATTAAGATTATTTACGAGAAATAAAGGCTTTACTTTTATTATAAATTATTTAAATATAATATAAAAGTTTATTTAATTAAACTAGCTAGCCTCCGATCTAGTATTATAATTATCGTCGATAATAACGAGAGCGTTATAGGAGGAGTTATTTTAAACGTGGGAAAAAAATAGTCCCGATATAAAGTCGCGTATTAAAACTATAAATACCTAGAACCCTATATATACCTTTTTATTTATCGGTTATATTATTTAATTTATCTTCGTTATTAATTAAGTTTTCGTTTAAATTTATTATATAACTTTTTAAGACCGACCTTATTTTTCGTAATAAATATATAATTATTTTTTATTAATTACGGAATAATTAGTCCCGAATTTAAATTAAAACTTTAATTAATACTAATATATCCGGCTATTTTTTTATCGATTATAATTTTATATATATTTAATATCTACCTCTTCGTTTTCTTCGTTATTTTTATATTATCCGACTCTTTAATAGTATACCTACTACTATAGGACGTATTATTTATATCGTAGAAACGATTTTAAATATTTATAACTATTAGGAACGAATAGTTTTTTTTATTATTAAATTTAATTAATACCCCGTTATAATCGGCCTATTATACCTCTACTATTATAGAGTTACTATTAATTTCTTAAATAATTCTTTAACTTTCGCTTTATATTTTTATTTAAGAAACTATACCCCTAGTCCTATAAAAGTCTTCGCGGAAGATAATCTTTTTTTTATACTTTAAAAAAGTTTTTAAATCTAAGAATCTTAATCTTTAATTTTATTTAATATTTATATAGAGTAAACCCCGACTTAAAAGGAGTCGCTAGTATATAAAGAGCCGTTATTATTTATAGACGATAACGCTACATTAGTAAGTCCGGAAAAATAGTTCTATAAAATCGTTGTTTAATCGGTGTAAAATGCGTATTTTACGCATTTCGCAGGCTATTAATAAGCGAAATATAGCGTAGTAGAATATAATTAAATCTACTAACTTATCTCAGCTATATCTAAATTAGATAAATAATAACGTATTACCGTATAGATAGTAGTAGAGATAGTCGAAGTATTAAAAGCGCGCTTCTTTAGATCTAGGCTAGATCTAGGCCTAAATTTAGACGGTATCTCTAACTTCCTTATAAATATTATAGGTATACTCGGTAATATATTCGTAGACTTTTTCCGTTATCGTTTTAAAGGTTTTTATTAGTAGCCCTTAATTCCTAGGGCCCCGTATCGATCGTAAATCTAAAAGGAGGTTAAGGAATATATAATTAAATACCGCGTTAGATGGCGGTAGATATAGTTAAAGTATTAAAAACATAGGCCCTTAGTAGCGAGTTTAAAGATTAAATAAAATCTAGGTTAGGCTTAAAGAATATCTAGGTTAAATCTAGGCCTAGATCTAGACTAGATATAATACTCGGTTTTTCATTATCGTTCCTAAATATAATAGAGTGGAGGATTAGAATCGTAAACGATAATAACGTACTATAGTAAATATTATTATATAGAAAAGTATATAAAGGGGTAATAGACTTCCTAGCTCCTATTTAAGCCTAAATATCTAGCGGCTTAAAAACGTAAAAACACTTTACTAAAATAATTAAATACTATATCCGTAACTACTCTAACCGCGCTTTTATCTAATGTATATATTATTTTTTTAAATCGCCTCTATACCTTCCCTAGTATTATTACCAGCCGTAGTATTATTAATATTCTAAATACTATCATTATATCTAGGATCATTACCTCCGTTAGCGCCTTCTATACCCTCCGTATTCGCTATATTTATAGTCTTGAATATATCTACCCTAAAATCCGCTTTCGATTTCCGCTTCCCCTCCACGTACTCCCTATTATTGGTATATAATATATACTAAAATATTTCCTCTAACTAGGCTATCTAATACGCTCTCTTCGGTATTTATTTATATAACCCGATAGAGTAGAGGGGCTCATAGAATAATTATAATTATATATATAAAATTCAAGCCTACGCCTATCTACCGCGTAAATTTAATTAGGAAATTAGGTATACTATTCTCTACTAGCTTACGATCATAATTAGCCTTTCGTATTAACGCGTATATAACTATAACCCTCGCCTTATCGGTCCCGAAGAATATTCGTATTTTAGGTTTAAACTCCTCTCGGATATACTATAATAAAGAAAAGTTAGTATTAAATACTATATTTAGAAAAGAGAACGCTATATTTAATATATTAGAAGAAGCGAGTTTAGGCTCTTCTATACTAGAGATTTTAAAGAAGGGAAGGACTTACCCGTTCTACTATTAAAACTATCTCGGTAAATAAAAATATAATTAATATATTTACCCCTTTATATTTCTTAAAAATAAAGGCGATAGCCTTAAGTTTAAAGGATATCTTCTTAAATATTATATAATCCCTACCTAGGATATAATCTTTTTATATCTAACTATTATCCTTACTTATACTAGAGGTCGCGGCCGTATCGTTAATCTACTTTTTATTAAGAGTTTTAGAGGAGATAACGAGGGTAGATAAAAATCTATATAATTAGAGAACCCGTAGTATAATAGGTACTATATTAGAATGAACCAAAATCAAATACTAAGGACGTTAGTATAGGAAAGAAGTATTATAGTTTTAATATTCCTCCGGTAGTTTTACCGTTATTAGAGCCTTTCTAATATAATAGTTTTCTAATTAATAATAGTAGACCTGAATCGCGGCTAGAGTCCTAGTAGGTAAATAATTATAAGGTTTTTTTAATAAAGCTTCTTAAGCGTTATAAGATATATCTAATTTAATTACTCTTCTTATATCGTAGTATCGAGGTATAAAGGAGTATATTAGCGAGGATATTTATTACTTTAGTAAATCTCTCCTATACCTTAGTTTTCTTATATATCGGGTAATAGTACTCGTAGACTTTTCTAGATTAATAGGTCCGAAGCGTTAATAGCCGAATTAATAATTATTCTAGTAAATATCTTCTATAGTAGTCCGAGGGGCTATAATATCCTTTTAGTTTTAATTAATAATCGTTCTAAATATAGTTATAAAATAGAAGTTATATTTAGGGCGACTCTTCTTTATTTTTTAAAAAGAATAATATAGACTTTTATTTAAGTTTCTTACCTTATTATATTCGCTTATAATCACGAAGCCGTACTAGAAATAATAAATTACTTCCTCTATAGTCTCTTTTTTCGCTTACTTTATATAGGGATATTTATATTCTTCGTTAAAGACTTTATTAGAGGCTAACCATATCTGCCGTATAATAACTATATATAGCGATATATTTACTGCGCTCGGGGAATTATACTACGTAGAGTTAATACTTTTTTACTTCTAAATTATATTACCTTAAGGTTCTTTTTATTATATACTATCGCTAAACTCTTCGGCGCCCTTTTATTTATAGTATAACTATATTTCTATTATTATATTAGTAATTATAAACTATACCTTTAAATCTTTAAAGTCGATTACCGATTTTAATTCACTAACCTAAATACCGAGATCGGGCGGCGGGATAAGAAATAATTTAAACTCGTTAACTAGTATAATATAAATAACCTCTAAGCCCGGTGAATATGGATATTCGTAGAATTATTAATTCGTAGGATATTTAGAGCCCGCGGGAGTGTTTTCGCGGTAATACTAAGACTTTACTGGCTACTCCTTCTACTTACGTTAAATCTCTACTTATTTCCGGTATAATAGCGATGGAACACGGTAGCGCCCATAACTTCATAGGTCTTTATATAATTAGAATTAATTAAGGAGCTTAGTAGATAAAATTATAAACTTTATATTTTCCATATTTATTTATATAGTCTAGAAGAATATTATAGTATCCTAAATCTTCTTCGTTATTTAGTATAACTATAAATATATAGAGCCACTACTAGTAATAACTTAACTTTAATATTCTAGGAATCGTTATTATTACTATAACCGCGAGAATTATTAGGGTAGGCGATTTTCGCGAATATAGTAACGCGTTCTTATATATTATCGTGAATATATTCGTATAAATAGTTATTACTAAGTTTTTTAAAGCTAGGAAGGTAATTAATAAATATAATACTACTAAAGAAGATATCGATTAATTATTATTTATATATTATAATTAACTTTACTTTCTCTTCTCTAACCCCGTTATTATCTTTATTATTATTAATAGCTGGTTTAGAGGATTCTTTAAATACGAATTTATCCTTTTAATTTAATTACTCGGAGGACTCCTTTAAAGGCTCGGGGGATTCGCGAGGTTTTTTAAATAAAAACTTCTTCGGAGGCTATTTTTATAGTAATAATAATAAATTATCTTTATTATTATTAAAGCCTAAAAGCTTCGTCCGGCTCTTTAATCTTTTCGTTATTAATAAACGGATTAGATCTTAATAAAAGGTACTAGGAGAAGGGCGATATTTTAAAGTTATAAAGAAAAGAGGTTAATCTCGAAGTAAAGAAAACGGGAAATAATAAATAGATAAGAATATACTTTCGATATTAATTTCTATAATAGCTGCTTTTTTTCGAGCTCCTTCGGGCGCGATAGTAGGTTTTTATTTATAATATACTAAATACCTAGAAGAGGGAAGAACGGAGGAGGAAAGGAATAGGTTTAAGGTCCTAATAAAGGTAAATCTATGTTTTAAATTAGATTTATATTAGAGGATAAGGGATATAGTTAATTAAAGTTATCGTTTATAATAAATTTACTTTTTACTAAGTTTATACCCCGGTCCTAGAAATATTAAATATTATTCTATAGGTCCCTATCTTCTAAGATATCTATATAATACGCGTCCTCCTCCGTTATATAGAAGAGATAATCGAGTATTTAGTCCGCTATAAAATAACGAGCTATCTAATATCTCTAAAGTAATACGAATCGTAAATAAACTATATTAAATTCTTCGTCCAGTAGACACGCGGAGATTATTAAAAACTAGATCTTATATATAAAATTCCGTAATATAAGCTAGCTTAGTATATAGTCGATTTTAAAAATTTAGAAAGACCGAAAAGAGGAAAGATTATAGACGGTATTAGTTTTTTATTTAAGAAGAGTATTATTCGAGCCGGCTACTACTATTATTTAATTTTATAAATTAAGAGGTAGTACGTTATTAAAGTTATCCTTAATTTTAGTTATCTAACTAAAGTCCCTTTAGTATATAATAATACCGATATATATTTATTCGCCGAAGCCTAGATAGCTTTAAACCTCGATTTACTCCTTAAAATTAAATACTAAATATTTATCTTATTAGGTTCTTTCTACTCTAAACGCGTCTTTATAATTCCGCTAGTATTTGAATATATCCTTTAGATAGCGATATTTATTAATAAACTCTTTAGCTCGTAATAGTATATCGTTAATATTCGTATAATAAATTAATACGGGTATTCTTCTAATATCCCGGATAATTTAGTTAGCCTTAAGTGGTTTTTTATTATATTTAAATAATACGCGCCGGGGCCGTAGCGCGATAGTAGTAATAAATAAATAAGTTTAATAATAATTATAGAGTAAGGAGGGTATAATAATTCGCGTAATTTAAATAACTAGTTATAGTAAGGTATTATAGATTTTATAGTAAATTAAATTAGATCTAGCCTAATATATCGTAAATATCGGGCGATATTTAGATAAGATTATTAAAAAGATAAAACGATAAATAAAGAGGTCTTTACATCGGCAAGTCCGGAAACCCCGATTTTTGCGTATTTTATACCGAAATTGTACAAAATACTAGAAATGCGTATCTGCTCATATCCCGTATTCTAAGTATATTATGCACCGATTAAGCAGCGATATTGTACCGATTTTATAACTTTTTTTTTTTTTTTTTTGGAACTTTGACTTTTTATAGTATCTAGACCAGGGCCCTTATATAGGAATATAAATATCTTACTAAATCTATTTTTAGCCTAGATTCCGAATTTTTAATTAGATTTTTACTAGCGTTACCCTATAGGGCTATGAAGCTATTTTTAGGATTAAGTTTAGCGCTCCCGCGCAGACCTTAACTCTAACTTAAAAATCTTGGCGCCAAGATTTGCCAAGGCTGCAAAATGCGCATTTTATACCGATTAAGTAGCGATTTTGCAGAACTGTTTTTCCGGACTTGTCGATGTAGGTTATTATATATAAGTATATTTAAAGAAATCGTCTTTAGAAGGACGACTAATACTTAATATTTAAACCTATATATTAACCGCCTATACTACTATAATTTTATATAATATAGTTACTAAACCGTACTAGAAACAGCCTAGAGCACGGTTTATAATATAACTAATATCGTAATTAACGGACTTCTAGGTCTTATATAACGGGCTTAAATAAGAGTAAATATTAAAAGATAATAAAGAAGAGTATTCGTATATATAATATATTAGTATTAAGCTAGTCTTCTAGCGCTCTAAATCTAGCCTAAATCTTATTTAAATTTTCTCTAAATCTAGGCTAGATCTAGGCCAGATCTTTTATATATTATTAGACGAGGATAGTTTCCTATAGATTAGGGGTAGGCTACGTAAAGCTTTCGATACTATTTTCGCGCTCTCGACAGCCAAAACTATATTTAATAATAATAGATTATCCTCCGTCCGCGGCCCTAATTATAATAAAATACCGGAGACGGTAATAATTAAAACGGAAGACCTAATTAACCTTTCGGCTTCTAACGAAGACGTTAAAGGAACGAAATATTCGGAGGAGGATATAATTTTATTTAATAATAATTATAATAATTTATCTAACTTTAAAGGACCACTAGAGAACGCTTAGCCGGTATTATATTTAACTAACTTATTTTTATTAAACTCTATAGAGGACTCGGCTTATATTCGCTACTTTATTAACGATAATAGTAGTAAGAAATTAGATAAGGCCACTAAGATAGTTAGGATAGTAGTAGTATTAATTATTAAAAATATCCGTATACCCTCCCTAGAATTTAATAACTCTTCGGAGTAGTATTCGTTATCGCCTAATAAACTAGTCTCGGCGTCGATATCTTTCTCGTCTAATAATTAAGATAAAGCTATTACCGTTAATATATAAAAAGAGGCTACGTTTAATACCGAGGTAGATAATATAGTTTTACTACTTTAAAAATAGAATATAAATAAAGTACTAAAGGTAATAAAGGCGTTAAATTATCTACTACCTTTAATGAATATTATTAAAGAAGCGGGAATAGTCCCTAAGACTTTAAAGAAAACTACCGATATATTAATCCTATTAAGTTACGTTACTTTAAGGAGAATTAAATCCTTTATTTTAACTTCTCGCCGGTTAATTTTTATAGCCTAATAACACTCCTCTAGGTCGAAAAAGTTAAAGTAAAGAATTTACGGTTCCTTAACCTCTTTAAATATAGAGTGCGCTTCACCTCTAATAATAATAAATATAATATCTATCGTACCGTCCGTATCTCGGGTCTCCTCTCCGATACCACTATAATAAAGTTCTTAGAGAAAGTTCGAGGTAATATAGTATTTAATACGAAGTTATTAGATATTAAGAGTATTATTAGTAATATAATTAGGCTCGTTATATTTCTTTACGAGCACGTAGTTATAGTTTATAAAGAGTATACCTAATAATATCCGATCTCCTTTAACGGTCTCGTAGCCCGAATCGAAACCGTATTAACTCCGATTTAACCTATCCCGATTAATTAACGAAAGATTATTAACGATAGAACTATATACTACTTTAAGGTATATAATTTTCCTTATATTATTATACTAGTAACGTTAAATAAAGAACTAGCGGTCTCTTAAATAATTAAATTTAACGCGGTCGAGAGTATAAATATAAATAGTAATAACGTTTTAGGCTTATACTTTTCTTCCGTTTATACTACTAGATAGGCTTCTACGCTATTTAATTATACCGGTCGATATAAGAGCTATATCGTTATATTCGTATTAGATTCGTATACTCAGCCTCTAGAGACCCTTCTCGATAATAATAATAATTAACTCGCGGTTATTAATTATCGGTAAAATATTCCGTTTATTTTAAAATAACTAGGAGGGTAAACCCTCTCCTACGCTTCCGTAATTTAAAACAGCGATATAGTTTAAAGTTTAGGCGGGGGCTACGCTAGCGATAACTCTTAAAATAACGAGGATAATAATAATTAAAAAGGGGGTATAAATAAGGGCGAGGATAATAATAAATAAAATAAAAATAAAGATAGCGGCGACGATAATAATACTCGCTCGGTTAATAAGGAATCGTTATTTATATCGTTTATAATCGTGGCTTATAAGGGCCGGACGGTTTTAGCTAGTAATAATCTCTAGCTATCCGCTCTAATACCCATAATATAAATATTAACTATAGATTTTTTCGGTATTAACCGTAGGGGGAAAGTAAAAGGGTTAAAAATAAAAGTATATACTATACGCTCGTAGGGAGGTTTAGTAGAGGTATTATTAACTTTAATATAAATAAAGCTAAGGTATAAAGAGCCTAAAGAGTTTAAGAGTTCTATTAATAATAAAGCCGCCGTTATTACCTACCCGCTTTAAGGTATAGATAATATCTTACTATTAATAACTACCCTATTCGAATACTAAAAGTATTATATATTAGTTATTTAGTAGAGAAGCTCGAAAGGTAGGTTTTATATTAATACCGCCTTAAGTATTATTCGCCCCGTCGTTATCTTCCCCTTTATCGTCCTCGGAATTAGGGATCTCTAGTACCTTTTATTTTTAATTAATAATATAATCTATATATTTATATCCTTAAATCGAGGATAGTATATCCTTTAGCGACTAGGAGGACGGTATTTCTTTCTTCTTTATAAAAGTTATAAATATACTAAATAATATTTTCGTAAATTAATATTCCTTTTCTATTATTATTTTAAAGGTCTTCGCTAGTAACCCTTAACTTCCGGGATCCTATATTAATTATAAATCCGAAAGGAGGCTAAAAAATATATAATTAGATACCGCGTTAAATAATAGTAGATATAATTAAAGTATTAAAAGCGTAGGCCTTTAATAGCGAATTTAGGGATTAAATAGAATCTAGGTTAAATTTAAAAAGTATCTAAAAGATATTTAGGCCAGATCTAGGCCTAGATCTAGGCTAGATATAATACTCGGTTTTTCATTATCGTTCCCAAATATAGTAGAGTAGAGAATTAGAATCGTAAATAATAATAACGCACTATAGCAAGTATTATTATATAGAAAATAAGTATTATTATATAGAAAAGCGCGTAGAGGGGTAATAGGCTTCCTAACTCTTATTTAAGCCTAAATATCTAGTGGTTTAGAAATATAGGAAGACTTAATTTAATTAACGACGGTTTATTTTTATATTTATTTACTTTAACCGCCTTTCCTCCTAATATATATAATACCCTCTTAAATAATATTTTCTATATTAATAATAAACGCCGCGGTATTATTAATATTCCTAGTACTATTACTCTTTCTAGTATTATTACCTTTATCGGCGCCTCCTATACCTCCTATATTCATTATATTAATAGTTTTAAACGCGTCCTCCCTAAAATCTATCTTCGATTTACGCTTTACGTCTACGTACTTCTCGATTTCGGTATTAGTATTTAATATTTAGTAGAATACTTCCTCCTTCTACCTTATTTAATACGCTTTCTTCGGTATTTACTTATATATCCCGATAGAGTAGAGGGGCTTATATAGAATAACTATAATTATATAGATTAGATTTAAGCCTACGCCTATCTAATATATAAATTTAATTAGAATATTAGGCTTATCCTTCTCTAGTAATATACTATTATTATTAATTTTATATATAAATATATATTTAGCCGCGTCCCTCTTCTTATTAATCCCGAAGAATATTCGTATCTTAAATTTAATCTCCTCTCGGACGTACTATAATAAAAGAATATTAATATAAAAAGGTTAGTTAGAAAAGAGAAGGCTAAGTTTAATAAATTAAAAGAAACGAGTTTAGGCTTTTCTATATCGGAGATTTTAAAGAAGAGAAGGATTTACCCGTTCTACTACTAGAATTATCTCGGTAAATAAAGATATAATTAATATATTTACCCCTTTATATTTCTTAAAAAGGGAGGCGATAACTTTAAGTTTAAAGAATATCTTTTTAAATATTATATAGTCCCTACCTAGGATATAGTTTTCTAGTATCCGACTATTATCCTTATTTATATACCGGTTCTCGATCTCTTTATTAGTCCACTTTTAATTATATATAGTTAAGGAGACGGAGAGATAGGGTAAATAATTATATAAGCGGAGGAGCCGTACTACTATAAATACCTAGTTAGCGTTAACGTTAGTCGGGCGGTCGGGACGATTCTATATAAATATAGTATTATACTAATTATCGTCCTAGTAAATTTACCGTTTTATAAGTTTCTCTATTATTAAGGCCTTCTAACGGGCGACGAGGGTTACGTAATATTCCTTATAATTATAAGAAAAACTGGTCTTAAGGATACTTCGGTGGAGCTCTTTAAACTCGATAAGGTCGTAATCTTTCTAATTACTCTTCTCGTACCGTCGTATTAAGAATTTAGGAAGTAAGTTCCCGAATATATTTATTATATTATCGAATTCTTATAATCGATTATTTAAACCTTAGTATTTAGTAATAATATTAGTAAGAATCTTTAGGCCGGCTAGTCTAAAGGGGTAATATTTATACTTAAAATCATTCTAAGAAATATCGTATATAATATCCATTAAGGTTATAATATCTAGTAGATTAGAGTTAATAATCGTTCCGGATATAACTATAAACTAGAAGCGATATTTAGAGCGAGTCTTCCTTATTATCTAAAGAGGATTTTATAGACCTTTACCTAGATTCTTTACCTTATTATATTTATTTATAATCGCGAACCCGTACTAGAAACGGTAGATAATTTCCTCTTTAACTACTTTTTTTCTATTCTTTGTAAAGGAGTATTTATATACTTTATTAAAGACTTTACTAGCGGTTAACTATAACTATTATAAAGTAAATATAAATATAAAAGTATTTACTTCGCTCGGGAGATTATATTACGCGGCGTTAATAAATTTAATATCTTTTAGTAATTTTGCGTCGGAGTTATTCGGGTTATATACCGTCTATTAGTAATTCGTTCTTCGTTTATACGTTTATTTAGTAGCTGGAGTCGGCGCTATAATAAATAATTATAAACTATATCTTTAAGGCCTCGAAGTTAATTACCGATAATATTTTAGTACTTTAGGTACTAAGATTAACCGGCGGGATAAAGAATAATATAAATCTATTAATTAATTTAATATAAAAAACTTCCGAGTCTAATTAATATAGATACTCGTAGAATTATCGATTCGTAGGATATTTAGAGCCCGTAGGAGCGTTTTCGCGGTAGTACTAAGACTTTACTAGTTATTTCTTCTACTCTCGTTAAATCTCTACCTATTTTTAGTATAATTAAAAATGGAATACCGCGGAACCTATAGCTTTAAAGATTTATAGGTAAATAAAGTTAATCGCGAAGTTTAAAAGATATATTAAGAGGCTTTACTTTATTTAAATTTATTTTATCTCCGATAATAGTACTAAATTATCCGAAGTCGCCTTTATAGAATAGTATAACTATAAATATATAGAGCTACTACTAGTAATAGATTAACTTTAATATTCTAGGAATCGCTATTTTACTATTACCGTAAGAATTATTAGGGTAGGCGATTTTCGCGAATATAATAACGCGTTCCTATATCTCATCGTAAATATATTCGTATAGATAGTTATTACTAATTTTTTTAAAGTTAAGAGGAAAATAATTAGTAAATATAATACTACTAAAGAAGATATTAATTAATTATTATATTATAATTAACTCTACCTTCTCTTCTTTATCCGCGTTATTATTTTTATTATTATTAGTAGTTAGTTCCGAGGATTCTTTAATTAAGAATTTATCTTTTTAGTATAATTACTCGGAGGACTCCTCTAAAGGTTTAAGATTTTAACGAGGCTTTTCGGCTAGCGATTTCTTTAGAGTCTATTTCGGCGATAATAATAATAAATAATTTTTATTATTACTAGGGCTTAAGAGCTTCGCTAGGCGCTTTTACTTTTTCGTTATTAATAAAAGGATTAGATCCTCGTTAGAGGTATTAGGAGAACGGGTATATTTCGAAGCTATAAAGAAGAGAGATTAATCTCGAAATAAAGAAAACGGGAATTAATAGGTAGATACGAATATATTTTCGGTATTAATTTCTATAATAACTCGTCTTTTTCGGGCTCCCTCCAGCGCGATAATAGGTTTTTATTTATAATATATTAAATACCTAGAAGAGGCTGGAACGGAGGAGGAAAAAAATAGATTTAAAGTCCTAATAAAGATAAGTTTATCTTTTAAATTAAATTAAATATTAGAGGATAGGGGATATAGCTAACTAAAGTTATTATTTATAATAACCTCGATTTTTATCGAGTTTATACCTTTATCTAGGAAATACTAAATAGTATTCTATAAATTATTATTTTTTAAAATACTAGTATAATACCCTTTAATAGTATAATATATAAGGTAATCGAAACTTAAGTTTACTATTAAATCGCGAGATACTAGATAATCCTAAAGTAGTAAAAATTATAAATAAACTATACTAAGTTCTTTAGGTAATGAATATAAAGAGATTTTAAAAAACCGGGTCTTATATACGAACTTCTTTAATATATATTAGTTTAATATATAATCGATCTCGAAGCTTCTAAGCGAGCGAAGTAGAAGAGGATTAAAAATAATTCTCGGTTCTTATTTAATACGAAGATTACTCGAACTAGTTACTATTACCGTTTAACTTTAGAAATCCGGAGGCGGTATACTACTAGGTTTATATTTGATTTTTAATAATTTATTAGAGCTTCCCTAGTAAATAATAGTACTAATATATATTCTTTCGCCGAAATCTATATGGCCTTAGATTTAGATTTAGTTACTAAATTTAATTAATAAATATTAACCCTACCGGACTCTTTTATCTTTAAGCGCGATTTTAGGGTTCGGTTAATCCTTAAATATATTATTTATAAAGTAGTACTACTCCACGAGCTCTTTAATTTATTAAAATATAACGATAATAATATAATAGTAAATTAACGTATATACCCCTTTTATATACGTAAGAGTCTAGTTGTCCTTAGATAGTTTTCCGTTATAGTTAAATAATAAAAGAGGTTACTATAATACTATAACGATAATAAATAAATGGATTTAATAATAATTATATAGTTAGAAGAGTATAATAGTATATATAATAACTATAATCGCTAATTCTAGTAAAGTATAATAGATTATATAATAAGTGTACCTAAATCTAGGCCTAGATCTAGTTAAAACCTACGAGTTAAAAGCTCGGGCGTTAATTTTTATAAATATAGTTCCTAAGATTTCTTCTCCTAGTATAAGGCCACGCGGATATTAAATTATCCGAGGTTTACCCGGTATACTTAAGGCTCTACTTTAAGAAATAATATTTATATATTATTTAATAAAAGAGAAGTAAAAGAGTATTAGAAGAGATTAATATTAGATAATATAATATTTATATAATAAGGCCTTTAATCCAGTCGATTTTCAAGAGATTTATATACTTTCGTATTATTAAATCCACGAATATCGTTTTTAATAAGTTAAATTCCTTGAAAATCATATTAAAATAAATATTTCGAATATTAATATCCTATATCGTTTATAATTTTATACTAAAATCCTTAATCCACTTAATTACTATCTTTAATATCGGTTATATATATTTCCCTAGCCCTTTCCACCCGTAGAACGAATATCACTCATATTAGAACTATTAAAATTATATATAAATTTATTATAGTAAAATCTTTCGGTACCGTCTATTTAAGTTAAACGATCTTATTATAGTATATATCGAGTCTATAGCCCGAATATTATCGCTAGCGTAACTATCTTAACTAAATAAGAGTTAGTACTATAAACCTACGGGGTAAAGAACGTTAATATTTATAAAATATTAATTTTAATATTAATTTTCTATTTAAATAGTCTAGGGTTAGGGTTTACCTAGATCTAATTTAAATCTAATTTAAATCTAGCCTAGATTTAGCCTAGATTTAAATAAACTTTAATAACTTAACCTAAACGCGTCCGAGTTTAAAATAATAACTTTATCTACAGACCTATAAAATCGTATTCTAGATAAATATTCTTTTCTTAAGCTTTCTACTTCTAATACTAGATAATACGAGATACGTAATAAAACGATTATAATACGACTAATATAACTTTTTCTAAACGAAGAATTACTCGGGCCTATCACGATACTTAAATATATATAAAGGGCCTTAGTTTAAACGTAGGAAATTAATAAATATCTTTAACCCTACTAAAGATTAAACGGGCTTTATATTCGCTTAATACGAAATCTCTTAACTCTAGGAGCTACCCGCGCCTAATAATAATAAATTAAATACGGATTAACTAGTAGAATTCTATACTATTTATTATAATATGGATAGACCGCCTCTTAAATATCTAGGGACTAATAAAGATAATAATAAAGATATTACTACCTAGGAGTTTATATAAATATATTAATAGTCTATTTAGGCCCTCGTCTACTTCGATGAATATATTAGAACCGGTTATAATACCTTCCTCCGCGACTATACTATTTATCTCCTCTAGAAGTCTTCTATCTATATTTAATTCCCTTTATACGGAATCTTTTACCGACTTTATAGGGCGAGACGCCGGCGCTATTATAATAACGTACATAAAACTAGATCGCGCGTAATAGTAAAAACGTCGACGAAATACTTTATAGTTAATAGTAGTGAAAGATATATATTACCCGTTCGGTAATAAAGTTAGTTAGATTATTACTTATTTATTTTCCGAATACTATATAACTAAAACGAGTATTAACGTATACCTCAAATCTATAGAAATTAAAGTAAATTAGAAGGAGGAGGTAATTTTCCGTGATATAGAATAATATCGGTAACTGGTAGAATATGATATTTAGTAGAGTATATATAATAATAACTAAATAATTAATAATCTCCGCGTACCCAGCGAGATTAGTCATTTTAATAATTTATATTTTAAATTATATTACCGTAATATTATTAAAGTTATCCGCTTTTTCCTCGGCTATAAACCGTTTAAAGATAATCTAGTATATATATCTATAAAGATTACGAACGATAGTAATAATAGGGTAGTTAATAAAATATATACTAATACCTAGTAGTAGGAAATATAATTATAAATTCTTATTAAAGGTACTATTATCCCTCTTATACTATCGTCCGACGAGATAATAATAATTTAATATTATAGCGACCTTTCCCTTTAGCTAGTATATATAATTATCGGGAACCTCGACTATACGACGCGTAAGGCCTAGAAGCGACCTAGCCTAGTTCTCCTAAATTTAATCCCTCGTATTAAGAATAGAAAGGAATTCGGTGACTATATATAATTAGATATCTACTATCTCGCGCTAGGGCGTATACTCTAGCGTATATATAACCGTTATTATTTATTTAAATAATATACTAAAGTAATTAAAGTAATTAAAGACCTAGTAATATAAGGGATCGATATTATATATACGGATAATTAACCCCGAAGATACTATCTAATAATTATATCGCTTATAACCGACTACCTAGAGTAAGTCTTAATAATAGGGGTAAAATAAAATTATTAATATCTAATATACTTAGTCCCGCCTAATAAACGAGGGGAGTTAATTAGACGTAGGAGCCGCGGACCTACGAATATATATATCGAAGGATAAAGATATAAAGGAGAGATCCTAACCTCGCTAAAGATTTAATAATTATTTATAATATTAAAAACTTCGCCTAGTATTATTATCTAGTCAATATCTATATTATTTTTATTATCGATATATTACACTAGCTTCTAAAAGGAATTATTATAAAATTAATTAACTAGATTCGGGATCTAATTAAAGACTACGTAGTTTTTATAATTACTAAACGGATAATAAAAGGGGTAGCTAGGCCGAAGAAATCTTTAAAGTAATTAATAATAGAGATTAAATTAGATTACCGTTTTCGTTAGGTACTAGGTTTCGTAGGGTTAAAATTATTTAAAAACTTTAATAAAATAAAGTAATAAAGTAGTAACGAATAGAAAGCGATATTACGATAATTAATAACCGTTATTACCTCTTTATTTATTAAGCGCGTACCGGTTACCCTATATTACGCGCGGGTTATATTTAACTTTATTATACTTACCTAATATACGTTTTATAACGGCGATACTTTATAATATATATAGTACGCGCTCTACCGTATTTATAAATTAAAGATAGTTTTCCGTAAATATTAACCGAGTAATACTTCGGACCTAAATTTAGAAGACCCTACCGATCGGTATTTTAATATACTAAAACTATACGCGATAACGTATTATACTAAATATATTCGAAGATATAAAAGTACCTAAAACTTCGATATTTATTATAAAGAGGCGGTTTATAGGTTTCTCCTTAAAGAACCCTTTTTACGGATAAATAAAATTAATAAATTCGAGACGTAATTACTACGATATAATATTATATACTATAATATAAGGGTTATATAGGAAGTTATAGTAATACTTTCCGCTAAACTTACCGCTATTCTTAATAGTAAAATGGAATAGTAGAACACCCGGCCGTATTAAGAGAAATTAGATTTAAACAAATATATACTTATTCTTAATAAAAATACGCCGCTATACTACGGTATATAGGTACTAGATGCTAATTATTATCGCCTAATAACTACGGTAGCGAGGGCTTTTTACTTTAATACTAAAGATCTTATCGACGCTATAACGGTATTCGTACGGGAGAGTCGTAAGAAATAGGATAAAAATCCGGGCTCTATTAAAGATTAGCGGAGATAAAAAACGGATCCTAATTAGGCGGGAGATATATATATTTTTATATATCGATTATTAATATATTAGGTTCGTAATAATAAGGAGAGCCGGAATTTAGGGCGGTTTATAAAGAGATTAATCTACTATACCCCTAATTTTCGTTCTACCGGTAAACCTCGTAATAATTATATCTAGATTAATAACGAAGCGACTCGCTTATAAGGTTAAGGCGAGACCGAGTAGGAGGCCCTTTATATAATAATCGGCCGGCTCGAGTTAATTATTAATATTTATAACTATAAGCGACTAAATAATAAGGGTAAATATAGGGTATATACTAGCGCGTTAATTACTTTATATCGACTAAAGAATAACGGGAGAGTCGACGATACGTATAGGATATTCGAAGTAGAGTATATCTTAACTAGTAGAACGAAAAGACCCTAAGAATTATATAACTATCGCCTCTTCGAAATATACGATATTATCCGGAGTACGTATATAATACCTATTAAATAAAAAGGATATTATTACGTAAACAATTTTATCGACTAGGATTAATATAATACTATTTATAATCCTAACTTTATAACGAAAGGTACTAGGGTAGTAGATTAATTTATAGAGTAAATATAATAGCTATATATCTATAAAAAATCACCGTCCGCGATAATATACTTATTATACCGCCTAATAATACGTATACCCCGGGCTCTTACTTAATAGTAGTACTATAACCATATAGCGGCCAATAATAATAACGAGAGTAACGGGTATAATATAGAGATAGATTATAATTAGGGTATAAACTCTATTAATAGTAGTTAATAAAAAGAGAATTAAAGGTTTTAAACTAGGTAGGAGATTTATTAAATAGAAGTTCTCAAGATACTATTTTTATAGAATTAAATAAGAAAAGGAGTAGACTCTTAAATTAGCCCTTATTATCTAGCGCTCCTTCGGTGTATATTTCGCTAATAAAAATAAAAGTATTTAGTTTATAAATAGAGATATTATAATCTATCTTTTATAAGATTTATCTCGGTCTACCCTCTACTAAACTCGTTTTAATAGACGGCCGCCGCTTTTAATTATATTTATAACACCCTTATACTCTTATAATTTATAGTATTATATAACCCGAATTCGGTATTCGGATTAGCCCTAGCTTAGATCTAGGTTAGATCTAGCCTAAACCTAGCCTAGATCTAGGCTAAGGCTAATCCGACGCGTATTTATTTATTATTATCGTATATATAATTCCACCCTCTTTCCTATATATTAAAATAAACCTATTTTATATCTCGACTAGTTAGTATACTCTATATTACCGAATAATATCTAAGTCTATATATATACGACCTAGTAATATATTAAACGGTAAAATTAAACTAAACTATACCTCCTATATATCGTAATACGGCCTTAACTAGTTAAAGAATTTATAATAATAACTCCTTCGATAAGGCTAAAGGTTAATTTTAATAATAAATTATATTAATACTCCTAGAGTAAATCTCGGCTATAAATAATTTACCTATTCCGATATATAAATAATAGTACGTATTAGGAATACGTTAATTATAAGTCCTTCTAGTATATATTAGCTAATATTAACTATCGATAAGGACGAAGAAAGTATATACGGAGGTAAAGAGGTCGATACCGAGGCCGACGATAATAGTATCAGGCTTCCTGCCCCGAAGCGACGGAAAATAGATAACGTATCTCGGTTAAACGGATTAAGTAGGGCCACGCCATATATATATATATATATTTTATATAAGAGTTAGTAATATAACTAACCTTTCTATAATCTTTATCGTCTATCGGCCGCCGTATATCCTCGTCCTCGTCCTACCCTAACTCTTATATATATAAATTAGGAGATACGAGGTTTTCTAATAACGCGTTATATAAATCTTTAGCGAAACGCTACCGTAATTATAACGCGTTATATTTAAGAAACGAGTCGTTACTACTATAAACGGGCGTAGGACATCGTATTAAATCGGCGTTATATATTTAAGACCACGAGGCCGTTCTCTAGTATATAAAATAAGTAATATTAATAACCTTTATTATAAAATATAAAGACTTAGGATATAGCCTATAAATAAACTCTAATAAAAAAAGCGAAGTTAGCGCTTTAATCTAGAAGCTCTAACGGAATACTATTAATAAATATAATAGGGCCCTCGGGCTAAAGGATAAAATAGTGAAAAAAACTTTAAATCCGACGAAGGCCCGAGAGGTATTAGTCTACCGCGTTTAAACTAAAGATATATTAATCGAAATTAATTACTCGATTATATCGGTAATTACCGCGCCCTAATAATAATAAAGGTTCGATAGGTCGTAGCGGTATACTATACCTTTTCTATAATAGGACGAAGTATTAAAGAGATAATTACTACTAAAATAAAGAATAGAAGATAGATATATAATTATAATAATAATATAAGTCTTAATATTTCCCTATTAAGATTTAATATTAATTATTAATAAACCTAAACTAGTTTACCGCTTCTTTAGAGATTTAATAATAAAAGTTATAATCTTATTATTCTTTTAATCGGACCTAGGTTAACTAGGAACTCGTAATAATACTAAATATATATTTAGGCCCTTAACGGGAACTATAATAATTATAGTCTACGTTATAATTCACTATACTATTAAAGAATATGAAATAGGGAAGTAGATACGGATTAAATTCGAAGGCGAATATATTAAAAATAAATTAGACTCGACCCTTTTCTTTATATCTCTTAATATTAATAGGAAGTAATACAGAGCTATAGATTTAAATAAAGGAGACGTAGGAGGAATAGATATCTATACGATAAGGTATAATAATAGAGGCCCTATCGAGTAGGATTAACTAAGAAATAAAAAGGGAAGAGACACCGGTAGATAATATAAACGATTTCGTCTATAAATAAAAAGATAAAATCGATAATTTAGTCGGTTATAAAGGTTTCCGTACTATATTTAATTATCTCCTAATTACTAATAAGACTACTATAGATTCGCCGGCTCCTCGATAATATAATATATAAGAGGACGAGATAAATATTATAAAAAGAGATAATACGAAAGAAAGGAGTACTAGTAGATCTCGGAAAAACGAGTTATTTATCTTTATAAAGGTAAATATTTCTCCTATTCTAATAGAGTTAAACTAGCGAACGAGGTACTAATAAGAACTCTAATTTATTAGATAGTATTTAACGAGGTATAAGAGGAGGTAGAGCCTTTTATAGTCTATTATTATTCCTCGAATACTAATATAGCTATCTAGGCGGATACTCGAGTAACTTCGTTTAATAGATCGGTAGAAAACCGGGGTAATAATATACGCAGCGTAGAGAGTCTTATAAATCGCGAAATAATATAGTATTATAATACTATGTTTATTATATATATATACTAATACTATATATTAAATAGTAACTACTAGCCTTTATCGCGTAAAAACTTAAAGATATTAAACTTAATAAATAGATTAGTTCCTTTAATATTAATAAAGATCCTACCGAGCCTACGCTATATATATTTAAGCTCTCTACTATATACGAAGGCTTCCGAAAGAGGTTAAAGTTTAAGAAGAAAGAAGAGAAAACGATATAATAGAAAGAACGGGGTTAAGATTATATAATAGACGATACGCGTATATAAAACGTAGTACTCGAGACTATAAGGAAGGAGAGGTACGTTATTCTAATATAGACTACCTAGGCTAATAACCCGGACGATAAATAAGAGATAGATTATATATATAGTAGACTATTCCTATAACTAAAGATAATAGCGGCCTAGATCTAGATATAAATTAATTTACGAGAATAAATAGTAACGGTTTCTTAATGAATTAATTTTAAAATATCTATAACTCCCCTATAGTATAACGAGTAGATAAAGTAGAATATATATTAATTAATCAATATATATATAAAGATCTGAATATAATAACGATATTAAAGGCGCTAACAGTAATAATTATAATAATAATACTATTATTACCCAAAGTATAAATAGTATATTTAAAGCACTATGGAATAATATTAAAGATTATCCATTTATTATTATTTACCCGTTAAGTATTAATTGTACTAGAATTAATTATATAAGTATATTTTGGGTACTAAATATACTAAAATCAATTATATAATTGTATTTTGATTATATAATATATTTAGAATACGGGATATAAGTAGATACGTATTTCTAGTATTTTGTGTAATTTCGGTATAAAATGCGCAAAAATCGGGGTTTCCGGACTTGCCGATATACTATTAAACTATTAATTCCGACTCGAGAGAAGTTATTTTAATTTTAGGTTTATTAATAATATACTTAATTCTAAGTTTATAAAAAATAAACCTCGATTTAAGAAAAGTTAATTTAATCCTAGGTTTATTAGAATATCTATAAAAGTGTAAACGACTCTAAGAATCTTAATTTACTCGGAGTATTTAGGCCCGCTCGCGAGCGCTAAAATAGTTTAAAGTTAATTAAGAATTCTTAGGCTCGTTTAGGCTCGCTTAGGCTCGCTTAGGATTATTTAAAATTCTTAAGGCCGCTTAAGGCCGCTTAGGGTCGCTCAGGATTATTTATTTACATGGCCATTACTACTACTATAGATACGCGTATATATAGTCTATAGATATGCGCATTCATGGCCTATAGATATATATATACATGGCTATTACTGTTGCTATAGATATGCGCATTCATGGCCCATAGATACGCGTATATATGGCCATTCTTACCCCTATAGATGCGCGCATACCCCCATTTATGGCCTATATATATGCGTATATATAATGTTCTATGATCGCCTTTATCGACGGTAGCGACCCCCTAGAACCACCCTTAACGCCAGTAACTTTTGATTCCCGGATTCAATCGATTCGCGCGAACTCTACGCGGGGGTAACGCCCGGGCTATACGACTCCGGATATATAACGACGTTTTACTAAATATAGTTATATAGTACACTAGCGATAGAGCCTTAATTATAAATAAGGGACTTAGTTATAAATAGAATAGAGCTATAACTATAAATAGAATAAGACTATAACTATAAATAGAATACACTATAGTTATAAATAAAATACATTATAACTATGAATAGAATAGGGTTATAACTATAAATAGAGTTATATATAAAGACTATATTAATAATATATTCTAAATTTAGGTATTCTTACTAGCTAAAAATATTCTTAAGAGCGTTTATAAAAATTAATAGTATTTAAAAATTAAGATATAATATTACCCCGCTTAACCTAATTTAACCGGTTTATATATATTTATAGCGCTTAGAGCCTACCCTATACTTTTATAGATAAAGTAAACCTAGTTTTTAATTTAACCTAATACTTGTATAGAGTAACCTAGAATTTAAAAGGAGTTATTTTAATTCTAGGTTTATTAGTAATAAATCTAGATTTAAGAGAAATTTTCTCTACCCTAGTCCTAATTACCTATTCCTATAAAAACTAGTTATAATAACGAGTATAGTTATATTATTATTACTATTAAATAAGGAAAGACGTTTAAAATTAAATATTATAACCTAGCCTCGCTTCGTTTTAAATCCTAATATTAAGAATAACGAACCTAGTACCTAGTTATTCTTAATATATATAAAATAAAATCTCGATTATTTACCCGGCTCGTTAGGCCTAACGAGTAAATTATATTTAATTTATTATTTATAGAAATCGATCGATTTTTAGATATTTTAGAAGAAATCTCGACCCTAAATATTTAATTTTATTAAAAATTTAAAAATTATAAATCTAAACTCCGCCTTAATTAAAACTCTAAATTAAATATTTATAATTAAGCCTAAAACCGAGTTATATTTAAAATAAATAAAGAGCTTTATTTTATCTCCGTTATTATTTAAGAAAAGCTTTAAATTTATTAAAATAATAAGAATATTAACCTAGCTACGATTTTATTTATACGGTATTATAAATTCCTAGATATTTTTTTAAGAAAAGATACTAATACTTTACCCCTATATTAGTTATATAATTATATTATTAAATTTAAAAAAGGGTTATAACCTCCGTTATTTAGTTTATATAATATAAATTATAATAAAATCTTAAAGCTCCGTCGTTACCTAGATAAAAATCTTAATAAAGATTTTATTCGAGTTAATCGGTTTTATATCGCGTTTTTTATTTTATTTATAAAGAAACCTAACGGAGACCTATATTTCTATATCAATTACCGAGGGCTAAATATTATTATTATAAAGAATAAATATTCTTTACCCTTAATATTAGAAATCTTAAATTAATTAAATCGTATTAAGGTATTTTTTAAATTAGATATTATATTTATTTTTAATCGCCTCCGCGTTAAGGAGGGCGATAAAGAATTTATTATATTCTATACCCAATTCGGTTTATTCGAATATTTTATTATATTATTTAGATTATATAATAACCCTACCTCGTTTTAATACTATATTAATAATATTTTTTATAAATTTCTCGATAAGATCTATATTATATATCTCGATAATATTTTAATTTATAACGATATCGAGGAAGAGTATAAAATCTATATTAAGTATATTCTTTAGAAACTCCGCGAGGCGGGGCTCTAAATAAATATTATTAAATACGATTTTTATATTAAGGAAATTATATACCTAGGATTAATTATTATTACTTAAAAGATTAAAATAAATTTAAAGAAAATCGATATAATCTTAAATTAATTATAACTAGTTAATATTAAAGATATTCAAAGTTTCCTAAGGTTCGTTAATTTCTATCGGCGCTTTATTTATAAATTTAGTAAACTCGTTATACTATTTATAACCTTAATTAAGAAAGATATTATCTTCGAGTAAAGTATTTAATATTAAATAGTTTTTAATACCTTAAAGAAAGTTTTTATTTTTAATATTATCTTAATTTTTTCGACCCCGACCGTAAAATTATAATAGAAATAGATACGTTTAATTATATATCTAGGGGGGTTCTATCCTAGTATAATAATTAAAATATCCTTCGTCCTATTATTTATTTTTTAAAGAAGTACAACCCTACCGAGTATAATTATAAAATTTATAATAAAGAGTTTATAGTAATCGTCCGCGTATTCGAGGAATAACGCTTTAAACTAGAGGGATCTACTCTTTTTATCGAGGTAATATTTAATTATAAGATTTTTAAATATTTTACTTTATCTAAAATATTATCTCGCCGTTAAGCGAGATAAAGCGAGTTTTTATCTTATTTTAATTATAAGATTATTTACCGGCCCGGTAAAGAAGGTAGTAAACTTAATATATTAATATATCGGTTAAGAGATTTCTTTAAAAAGGGGGATAAATTAGACCCTAGATATTAATATTAATATTATATTATATTAAAAAGAAAAAACCTAGCCCTAGAAGTCTTTAAGGATTATATTTATAGTATATTATTAAATATAACGACCCTAGCCTTAGTTTTAATTACTTTAATTATATTAATAATAGATTTAGAAATTCTCGTCTAGCTCTTTTAATTATATTTTATATTAATTTATATAACCCCGATAAATTTTAATATAGACGTCGATTTAGAACCCTAGACTTTATTTATATTCTATAAATTTAAATTAAATAAAGACTAGCCTATTAACTTAAATAAAGATTTATACGATATTTTAATTTATTAATTATAGGATATAGTTAATTAAGCCGATTAATTCGCCTCTAGAGTCCTAGAAATATTATATTCTAGAATATATTATTATAGCGGAATTCCCCTCGCTAAATATAAAGATAAGGATAAAGTTCTCTACTTCCGAGGAAAGAAATATATTCCGAATTTTAATAAATTATACCTTCGTCTAATTTAATTAGTTTATAATAATATCGCGGGTAGTTACCTAGGTCGTATTAAATATTATAAATTAATTAATCGGGTCTATTAATAGCCCAACGTCTATAATACTATCTAACGATTCGTTAAGAATTATTATATATACCGAAGAATCAAACCTTCCCGTTAATATATTTAAAAATAACTACGCTTATTACCGCCCCCGTAACGATATTAAAGAGATATCTCGATAGACTATATAGGTCCTCTACCGTTTTATACCTTTATAGGAATTATTTATTAGTATATTCTAATTTTCGTAGACCGCTTAACTAAGATACGGTACCTAGTATTAATTATATCGATAAAAATAAATAAAGCCTACGACGTTTTTTATTAGAATATATAAAAGCTTTATAGGTTACTAGATATCTTTATTTTAAATTAAGAATCTTAATTTATATCGGAGTTTTAAAAGGCCTTATATAAATATTTTAAAATTAATTAACGTATATCTACCGGGTATTATCCTTAAACGGATAATTAAACCGAGTAATTTAATACTATAATAAAATAATACCTCCGTATATATATTAATTATATATAGGATAATTAGGTAAAATAGCTCCTTAGAGCGGAGTTTTCTAATAATAATACTAATTCTTCTAATACTCTAGCCTCGCCTTTCTTAATTAATTATAATTAATATCTATATATCGATTTCGAGCCTATTTAATCTTTATTCTAAAATTTTACTATTTAAGCCCGTATTTATTTAATTATTATTAATAAATTCGTAATATAAATAAAAGTCTTAAATAACTACCTCCGCGATAAAATATATATTATTTAAACTATTTTTAAATCCTCGGCTAACTAACGAAGGCGCCTATATCCAATATATTTAATAAACGATTAAATATAGTTAAATATTAAAAATTTAAATATTATATATTCTTTAGTTAAACTCGACGATTATAATATCGGCCCCTTCCGAATCTTTAAGGTTTTCGATAATCCTTTTATAGTTTAGCTAGATTTTTCGTATTTTATAAAAATTTACCCCGTCTTTTATACTAGTTTATTATAATTAATAGTTAATAACTCTTTACCTAGATAAATCTAGTTTATCCAAGAACCTATAACTACCGAAGATAATTAACGTAAATAGTACGTTAATAGTATTTTAAATTCTAAATATAATCGCCGTTATAGTCTACTTTTATTAAAGTACTACGTTAATTAAAAAAGTTATATTATTATATAAAAACCCTTCTAGTACTTTACTCGTTATTAATAATTTATTAATAAATATTATATCTCGAATTCTAGCGCCGCTAACCTCTACGAATTACTATATATTATTTAGAGGTACTAGTATAAGGAATTTTTATTATCTTTATCTTAATCCGATTTTTAAGAAGTTAACTCCCGTTTATATTATAGTTTATTCCTTATTTATTATTATCCCCTCGGTTATTATTCCGTATCGGCTTCGACCGATATTTTATATTATTATATAAATAAATAGTACCCTATAGCCTAGCCCTATTATTATCGTTTATAAATAATAACGCTAACGTTTAGTTTTATTCGTATACCGCTATTTATTCCCCGTTTTATCCTTTATTTATTACTATTAATGACTCGAATATTTTAATACGTTTTTATTTTAATTATTTCGTAACCCCAAATAAGATTTAGGGTTACGAAATCTAATTAATTGAATTAATTATTTATTTATCTCGTAGGAGCTCGACCTTAAAGAGAGGGTTATTATTATAATATAATTTTATTTATTTTAAATCTAATTTAAATCTAAGTTATTTTAACTTAATTTAATTTATTTTAAACTTAATTTAAATTTAAACTAGTTTCCCTATTTCTATTTTAATATAGTCGGGATAGGAAATAAATAAATACTCTATATACTAACTCTTATTTAGATAACGGCTGGCCCTACCCTAATTTTCGTTCTTTATCTTTTATCTTGGCCTACTTTTATACTATAGTTAGGCTATAATTTAATAAACTTAACTATTAATTCAATAAACCTCTAGATACTAATCCCGTCCCTTGATATATACTAGGTTAATAACTAAGTTATTAACTAAGTAATATTAATAGGCTAGAGAATATTAAGTAGGAAAAATTACTTTATTATTTTATAATAAATAAAATAAGAAGCCTCTATAATCTTTTAAATTTAATATACCTCGAGGGGGTAGTTAAACGTAGTAAATATAATATTAAATAAAAATTAAATAATTAAAGTATATTATTATAATTAAAGAATAGAAGTCCCTCTTTAATAGGAGGTTTTATAATCTTATTATAATAAATAAAAGTAGAGTTTCCTAATAAATAAAATATTTCTATAATCTTCGCTATAACGTAGTACTATAAGAAGAGGTTATTTTTATAAATAACGTAGTATATTTATAAAGACTTTTTCTTTCAATACTTTAGGCGAGGCTATTAAATAGTTTATTAAAAAAAGTAAATAAAATCCTCTAGGCTAGTAAAGTAATTAATTTTAAATATAAAATACTTAAAATAATTCCTATAAAATATACTATTAATACGTCGACTATTGAGTTATTTTAGGATATAGGATAGTTACTATAAACTACCGAAGACTTTAATAGTAAATAGTCCGCGCTATTATAGTTAAAAGTTACCGGTGTTTTTCTAGTAGAGTATTATTAGTTCGCTAGGGCTGTAGACGGCTAGGCCCTTTATATTCTTATTATAATATAGCGCTTCCTCCTCTTTACGGGCGACGGATAATTAATAAATTTAATTATAAACCTCCGCTCTATAAGTAAAGTATTATAGTATTATATTAATATATTATAGTAAGTCTAGTAATAGGGCGGCTATATAGTAGATAGATTTAGGACTAACCGGAGGCTTCGGTAGATTAATTAAATTAGATTTAAATAGTAGATTTATAAAGACTTCGTATAATACTATAATAAAATACTAGATAGTTCTAGAGTTAAGGCTTTTTATAGACTATATTAAATTATCTTTAAAATTACCTCCTTTCTAGATTATTTCCTTAAGTAGTTTATTATTAACCTTTATTATTCCGGTACTTTAGGATAAATTAGACGGGTTATAGGACTATATTATCCCCTCTAAAGTAAGAAAGTCCTTGAGTTCTTCGTTATAGAAGTATTATCCCCTATTAAAGTAGAAAGCTTTAAGTTTATTATATTTTATAAAGATTTTCTTTAATATTTTAATAATATCGCCGACGTTAGCTTTAATAGAAGTAAAGATTATAAAAAACCTATAAAAGTAATATAAAATATATAGAATAAATCTACTTTTTAAACGTGAGGTAGGTAGTAGATTAATAAAGTTTATATTTAATAACTTAAAAGGTCCTAGGACAACGATTAGGTAAAACGGTTATAACTTTATAATAAACCTATATCTAGTATAATTAATATAGTTATTAATATATTTCTCGATATCTTTTATTTAGTTAGGCTAGTATACTCGTTTTTTAAATTTTATTATAATACTAGCTTTAACTTAATAGCCCGCGTTATTATAAATTAATCGTAGTAATAATACGACCTTGGACTTTAGTATATAGGGGATATAGATATTCTAGTAGTAGATTTATAGGATATTAATCTAAGGGTTAATATAGTAGATTAGAGTCTTAAATAAAGCGGAAGGCTTCGGTAGTAGAATAATTTCGTTTATAATATAAATATAGTAGACCTTACCGAACTATATTAAGGTAAAATATATTTATTTTTATAATAAACGTAAATCTCCTTCCGTAGTAAATGAATTTATTATTATAGTAAAGATCTTTACTTTATTAAAGGTTCTTTACTCGATAACTTTTTCTTTAATACTTTAGTTAAATTATTTAAGTAATTCTTTAAAATTACCTTTATTATTCTTTTATACTTAACGAGGTTTTTATTTAACGAGGTTTTTTAAAATCTTTATAATAGTAGAGTCGTTAGAGTATCTAGATAAACGAAATAAGATTTTTAATAAATTATCTACGATCTTGTTTCTATAACCGGGAATATATTTAATAAATATATTAAAGCGGCGAAGTTTATTAACCTAGTAATTATAGATACCTTTATAAAGATCGGAGGCTAGGAAATAAACTAATAATCTATAATCTATATAAACGATAGAGGTATTATATAAATACTTGTATAAGTAATTGTATTTATATAGGAATTTAATTATAGTATATAGCTCTTTCTTATAAATAGGATAAAACTTCTAAATTATATTAAAATTGAATAAATTATAGATAATAGGGACCTTTATAAAGTTGATTTTCCGAGAGGTTAAAGTAGTTTTAGTTATTTTATTAACTTTATTAAATTTATTAAATTATAGTTTTATTTTAATAAAATAGAAAGTTTCCGTAGATATTTTAAATTATATAATAATTATACTAGTATTAAAACTAGACGCGTCTATATAGAAGTATATAACCTCGGTAAAGTCGAGTCTATATATAGACGTTATAACGGTATATTTAATTTTTAGGATCTTAAACGATAACTATTCTAATTTAGTTTATTATTATAGTATTTTATCTATAAGCTTATTTAATAACTATACTATTTCAATATAGTTTTTAATTTATTATTTAATAATATTAATAGTATTTAAAAAAGTTTATATCGTAGACTAGTTTAAAGGGACTAGTTAATATACTATTTTCTTAACTCGTTTAAAAAGTATATATATATATTTATTTATTAAATAAGTAATACCTAAAGTTACTAGGGTAGTAGCGAAGAGTTTAAGTTTTTTAAATAATAGTAATAATTTAACCTATTCGACTCTAGGGAAGAAATACTTTTATAAAAAAGTAAATTAACTATTAAAGTCCTAGAAGCCCCCGAAGAAGTCGTCTATATAGAAGGTAAGGAGTAGCGGATCTTTAACTCTATTAAAATATAATAGAGAGAGTTTTAGGCGAGGTAGTAGAATAAATCTAAAAGTTTTATATATTAATTTATTTATAGTAAACTCGGCGGATTATAAACCCTACTATATCCTAGTAGGCTAGTATTATCCGATACTAGAGATCGTGAATAAGAAATAGTAGCGGTCTTTATAATAGAGTAGGATAATTAGATAAGCGTATTTTAAATCGGCGGAAAATAGATAATTATAACGAGGGTTAAATAAGTAGTTATAAACCTTAGAGTTTAACTTAAGGTAGTAGTTGAGAAGATTTTTATAAACCCGTAAATAGTTAAATATTATTTTTAGTTTATTACTAGGTTTAGGGTTTTCGATTTTATCGATTATTACTACTTTAATATTCTATTTTAATAAACGGCCGTTAATAAGTTTAGTTAATTTATAGATATTATTAAATAAATTATCGTGTATAAACTTCTTTATCTATTATTTAATATATTATAATTAATATTTTTAAGAGCGCGCTAAGAAAGACTTCGTACTAGTAGTAATTTATACTCGGTAAATAATAAGGTTAATATAAATAAAGTTTATAAAATCTTCGTTATTTAAATATTTATATCAATATAATAGTTATAGTACCTTTAGGCGGTTTATAAATATAGGGATTATAAATCCTAATACCTTCGCTAGACCTAAACGTAAAGTCTATACTTCGAGATCTTCGATAGGAGTAAATTAAGTAATAATAGGCCTGAGGATATATTTAATTAAGAAGGGATCTATTTTCCTAAAAAATATCGGGGTACTTAAAGCGGAAAAATAACTTAAAGAGTTAAAGTTATAAATAACTCTAATAACTTAAAAGATAGCCTAGGATATATTTATATAAGAAAATAAAGTTATTTTTATAAAATAATAATATAGTATTACGGAAGGTTTCGGCGCTCCTATAGTATAAATATTTATAAAATTAGTTTATTATAATAGGATTAATAGATACTTTAATAATTTTACATTTTATTAAAGACGAGTTATAAACTCTATTTATTAATATCGGAAAGATTATCCCTTAAAGATTTAAAGTTATTTTTATTATTATCTTTATTATTAGATACCTTAATAACCCTAATATAATAATAAATTTAGTTATTTATTAAATAAGTCTTAAGATATATTAATATTATATAATCTTTATAAAATATTATCTCGGGCCTAGTAACGTAGCGGGGTACCTTCTTTATAAAAGAGTTACTAATTTAAATAAATAATTAACGGATATAAATAATAGTATTAACGTTATATAGTTATAAAATACCTAGTAGGATCCTAGGCGGGTTTATTATACCTTTGAAAATAAATAAAACGAATATCCGAATAACTCTCTAGATACCTTCTACGCTAAGGTTTAAAGATATATAATACTCTAACTAGGAGTTATAGTAATTAATCGTTTATATAAATAAATCTTTAAAGCCTACTTCCGATAATAAAAGTAGGTCTAACCGAAGGTTAGTATATATAGATAGTGAGATAATATTTAAATTAGATTCTTAGTCCGTTTAGACTTGGCTTTTATCTAGGGATATTTTAATACTCCCGATTTATATTATTAATAATATATAGAAGGTTTTATTAACCTCTATTATATTATTAAGAAATTGAATATAAATATTAGGGTTAATTAATAAAGTTTATATAATTACTTTATTATTAGAGACTATAACTCTATTACTTTACTAATTTATTTATAGTTATTATAGTACGAAAGGTTACTAAGTCTATTATAGTTACTCTAATTACTATAGTATAAATAACTACTATAGTACTCTACCCGGAAGAGGCTATTATAGTATAAATAATTATTATTATAGTTAAAAGAGTTATTAACCGAAAGGCTAGAAAGTTTAAAATACCGGCTAGATTAATTTTATAAATAATAAAAACTAGATAAATTAATAAAATTAAAGTTAGAAAGGTATTTATTAGGGTTATATAAAAGACTTTAATTTAAAAGCCCGCTTTTTAGGGATTTTAATATAAAGACTTTTTAACTTTTTATATACCGCGGGAGACTAGGCTACTAGGTCTATTTAAAATATATTAACTCGGTTAATCTATAATATTTAACGAATAGATATAGGGCTATCGTAGTTATTAATCTATTTATTAAATATATTTATAAAAAGCTATAATTCTACTTTCTTACTAATATATTTTTTACTTTTAAATTTAGTACGATCCTTTAGGGTTTAGAATATAGATAGTATTTTAAATTATTAAAGTTACTAGGGTATTTACTAAAACTATAGTTAATTTTTAATATAAAGTTTTTTATTAGGTCCTGAGCCTTCGCTATAATTTACTTCGACGGTTTTTAAAGATAAATTCTTTAAGTTTATAATACCGTAGATAATTAACTAAATATAGAGTAAATTTATAATAAAGCTCTATAAAGTATATTAACCCAACGAAGATAAAAACGATTTATAACTCGATAAGTATTTTAAATTAAAACCTTAAACTTTAACTCGATTATTAAATTCGTTATAATCTACCGAAGTAAAATTAACTTATAGGGTTATACCGAAGACGACTTTACGAAGATATAATTACTCCTACGTTAATAGAGATTAATATTTATAAATGTTATTTTTTTTAATATTAATATTTCTATATTTTACGTAGAGCGGACTATCTTTAAATATAAACTATATTATAGTATTATTAATATACGGGTTTATAAATTTATTTTTATCTAGTAACTCTTATACCTAGGGACGGTAGAGAGGCTTAACGGAAAACTTCCGTAAAATATCTTCTCTCTAGTCGGGACCGGTACTATTCTAATAATTAAGATTTTATATTATAATAGGCTAGAGTACCTACTTCGGTAGATTAGAGTACTAGGCGTCGTTATCTAAACTAGTAAAAATATAAATTTAATAAAATAAAATAAGGTTATTAAGCTAAACTTTAGATACTTTTAATATTATAAATTTATATAATATTTTAAACTCTTTAGTTTTAAAGTTTTCTATAATAAATCATTTAATTTCTATTTTAATCCGTCTAGTTTCTTCGGCGAGGTTATAAATACCCTTAAATAATAAATCTATTATAATAAAGTTATATATAGTTTTACGATATATATTAAAGTCTTTAAAACCTTTAAAAAAGACTTTTATAATTATATTAAATATAACTATCTCTAACTAGTTTAATATAATTATTATAAATCTATCTTTAATATTAACACGGTTTATTATATTAAATAGGTATTTATAATACGCTAGTAGGGTCTCGTTAATTTACTTAAACTTTATAAACTCGATATCGAAATTAACGGTATTAACCTCGGTAGATTTACTAGGAAATCGTTTATATAAAAGACCTTTAAAAGTAGTAATATCTACTTTAATAAGTACTTTTATAGTAAAGATATCTACTACTATAAAGTAGTTCTCTACTTATATAATAATATCTTCGGTAAAGAGGAGATTAAGGGCTTAAATATAATAATAAGAAAATATAATACTATCGACGGTATAGTCTTTAAAGTCCTATTCGAGACGCCTAAATTATTTAATTATTAAAGTCTCTTTACTTATACTAGAAAACGGGTTATAAATTTTAAAGTCTACTCGGAATAAAATAATAAATATAGTTAGGGTAGTAAAAGTATATATTAATAAAGAAAACGTACTCGAGTTATTTCGGTAAAGGCTCGACGGTCTCGTAAAGTTAGGGTTCTAAAAATTATAATATATAGCGAGCTCTAATAAAAGACTCGCTAGGGTCGGTAAAATAAATAAAATACTTTAATAATATAATTATAAAAGGCTTCGGTAGTATTATAACTATAAAGAAAGTATAAATAACGGAATAATTTAATAATATAAATAGGGTAGTATAAAGTAAGTAGTAAAATACTATAAAAACGAATTAATAACTAGAGTACTAAAATAATAACTAGAAACGAATAATTACTCTTTAAGATCTTTTAAAATCGTACTATAATTATTAAATAATAGGAATACTAATTACGTTTTAAAGATAGAAGAGGATATAGATTAAATCTATAAGGGCTACTATTATATACTAGGTTAATAACTAAATTATTAGCTAAGTAACACTGATAGGCTAGAGGATATTGAGTAGGAAGGATTACTCTATTTAAGGTAGTTAATTAGATTTAGCCTAAGGCTTTACCTAAAAAGGTTAGCGTAGTCTTATAATCTAACCTATAAGGGCTAGCGCCACTACTCGAATAATACTCGAATTATTCAAGTAGCCTAGTCCGAGTATTGAGTAGCGCCTTTACTACTCTACTCAAGTAGCGAGTAGCGCCTTTACTACTTGAGTATTTGAGTATTTAACACAGAGCGCCAATGGGTGCAAACATGAGCTTGAATCCGGGCTATGTGCCGCAGTAGATGGTACTGCCGTCTATGACAGCCGTGCTTTTCTGGCGCTTAGCCTGGAGTTGGCCAGACGGAAAAGCAAATACCCACGCCACATTACCTTGAGACACACTGTGGTCGCCAATAGGAGACCATCATCATAGCCCATTCTCCATGATCTTGACAGTTACTCTTGTTGCTCTTCAATCTCCTCGTGGAAGAAACCTTGTCCTGTCAGCTGGTTCTCTTGGGTAATTACGATGACTGTTACTGACCTCGGCCTTCCTCCCCATCCTGATGCCATGCCAGTCCAACGTCACATTTAGTGTATGGCTCGATTTGATTTCGTATCTTGTAGAGATCTAGTTTTAGTGCCATCTTTCCGTTCTTGCCAATCACTTTCCCCTCCTTGGTAGTATCGAGTCTCTTCTCTGCCATACGATCGAGCTCTCTATTCACTCGCTGTAGCGCATAATTCATGTTCTTGATGTCGAAATAGTGTCGGCGCTTCGAGTACTTCTGCTCTACAAGCTCGTTCTCTGAGAGTTTCTTGTCTCGTTGAATGACTTCGAGAAGGTCTTCATGATAATTGGCGACTGCCTTAACCATACCGACACCGAAAGCTCCGTTTTCGTTCATGGATTGAACACAAATGTCGTTCATTGTGATCTCTTTGTAAAGTGGTGCGCATTTCTTGAGGATTGGGTTCCTGAGGCCCGTGTCATCCTCGGACGTTGCATTCCAGATGGCATCAATCATTGGTGGCAGATCCTCAATTGGTGTCGCACTCCATAGCTGGGCAGCGCTCTTGAATTTCTCCTCGGCCTTGGCTTTGAGATCCTGAAAGTTCAGGAAGTCCGCTAGCCAAAAGACACCAACATTTGCAATCATCCTTGATGCGAGCTCCTGGTTCAGAAGCACGCATGCTTCAGGGTCATCATCTAGAGGTTCGCCAACCGTCATCGTTCGAACTGGCTCATGCGGTGGCAAGAGTTCCCCATCGTCGTAATCATCTTGATACAAGTATGCCACCACGCGGGTAACGGCGGCAGGGTCATAGACCTCATCAGTCAATGGCATGACGCCCTCTTCGGTCCCCTGTCAAGTGTTAGAGAAGAGGATTAATATTTTTTAAACGCACTCTACGTACCTTGAAGTCGCCCTCGAGTGTAGTCTTGATGACTTCTGATCTCGTGCATACAAAGGAGCGATGCAAGTGGTATTCATCAGTCCTAGAACGTAGTATCATGTCGCTGTATTCGCCAGAATGGAGGAGGGCAAGATTACTCTTCAAATGCTGAGGGGAGAGCATGGCTGGAACAGTTATGCAGCTGTTTTGCGAAGGCGTTTTGTCGAATCGTGATGACTCTCTAATTGAATGATGGCGAAGAAGTGGAACCTGGAATTTTGACAGTGTACTTCAAGTGTGAGTGTACTGGGGTATATAAGAAGACTGGTCTAGCGAAGCCGACTTTCGAGGATTTCGAGTGATACATCGCGTGTCGATCCATGAGTGACGGAGTCCAAGAACGCATTAAACAGGTGCCGTGATCCCAGTGCCGTAGCCCAGAATCTTCAATCACTTGTTGCACCAATCGTTCGATTTGCATGTGTTATTTATATATGAGAAACACACTGTATCACATAAGCCTCCTGTGTTACCTTTGGGCGGGACTCAAAGAACTCCAATCTGATCATAGATTGGTATTCGTACTACTCCTGGGCGGTACTTGTGCTCAGCGCAGCCTTTCCTCCATTCTCGATAGGCTTACCGGCCCATGCGAATCCATGCTTGACCGTCCTGTTGATCCTCTAAAAAATTGGTCGAACATGTCGTTCACAATGGCGATCTGCTCGTCACGGTTTTCATTGTTTTCTTGAATGTCGCCCAGTTTCTCACCCAAGGACGCTGCAAGGCTCGCATTTTCTACGTCTGATCTTCCAGGCTTTTTCCCACCGCAGGGAGAAGCCCGATTGAGAAGTCAGGGTAGTCCTTCATCGCTTCTGTGTTGTCTTCATCTTCAAATAAACTCTCATAATGAGGCGCACAGCTTTCGAATAACGATCTTTGAAGGTCGTCATTTGCATTTGCGCACAAATCACAGAAGCCATCTCGCACTTATCTTGAGCGATGACTCAAGATCGTTTCCCCTGAACGTCGAATCTATACTTGGCGTCAGTTTAAAGATCGGTGATGTTGAGGACATTGGCTAAGGAATGGAGATTGGTGTGGAAAACCAATCGAGCCACAATGTCGTCGCTACCAGATGGCCCTTTGAAATTCATCTTTATCCGGGACTCTGCGTTCCTGTCTTTCGTATTGACAGACATTAGCCAAGTTACAAAGGCTTCTACGAAGTAAAATAACGGGCAGTCGTGGACGCCATCGCAATCCTCTTGACACAAATCGTTCTTTCTTAAGCAGTAAGTTCCGCATGCTAGTCTAGGCCCGAGCATTGATGTCCCAAATGCGACTCAACTTGAGCGTTAATAGATCAGATCTCTGCTCGTTTGTCTTTGTGGGCTGCAATCTTCTTGCTCTGTAGGTCTCTGCGACTGCCATTCATATTACGAGCTTACCCACTCGCCAAAGTAAGATTTGAGCTATCAAAACTCAAGTTGAGTCACGATTGCGTAACTCATGCTCCCGACTGGACTGCGATCCATTGCTCAAATTGAGAGTGATTTATGTCAAGATTGATTGCGCTGGAGTCCAAGACTGTCGATGGTTCTGGCAACAAGCCTGCGAGATAGACTTACAGTGAACGAACCTTCCATCATCCTGTTGACAATACCCGATCTGGGACACACGATTGAGAGCTGTACATGGTACTCATCACTGCCACACTGAATGACCATATCGCTTGATTGGCCAGATTCAAGGAGCGCAAGACTACCCGCCACACGCTGAGAAGTCACCACGTCCACGGTCTTTTTGCCTTCCATCAGGTTACTTGAGTAGCTCGATGTGAAGATGTGGGTACTCTGAGGTTCGAGAAGAGATTGTTGGGATGGTGCAATATACTTGTATCGATGGTTGGCGAATGAGCCTTGAGAATTCGATCAATGAGTAGTGTTGAAAATTTTGTGTTGTATGTTGCATGAATGATGGTTGTGTTGGAGTATGTCTTCACCTGGATTCTTGTGATACAGTAGTATGGCCTCAGAGTCGTGTACCACCTTCCAATACGCCTCTATGGATATGTTTATATCTTCAGCCAGGTCTATTGGGTATGAAGGTGTCAAATACTGGTATGAGATCCGTGTGACAGGAAAAAGGGCAGCAGCAGTCCAGTGAAGCTGAGTGGCTAGGAAGGTACAACGCTTTAATATGAGCAATATCCAATTTTGATTGCCACGTTTGCATGGTACATAATATCTAGAGGGATCTATCACCCGCTTCTGTTTTCTTGTCCAACGTAGGACAACGCAAGAGCAATCTGCCAGCAATCTATATGGAATCGGTTTGCCTAGTCCGACCTTGGCGATATGTGCATCAGATGATGCGAACCTTCCAGTCAATTCGCCAGCACGGCTTTCTCTTGCCTACCGCGAATTCGAGTCTTCTATTTTCGAAAGATTGATACTTCGAAACCATACACATCTGCGTGTAACCATATCTCGAATTCACTACTACAAGCTAAACTTAAGAGCGATGTTGAGAAAAAATCGCAAGTTGAGCCAAGTTCTGTCAGTGTTGGGGTAGACGTGGAAAAATCCGTCGCAATGCATGGCTGATACCTCATTATCGCAAAAGTATGCAACTCTCCAGCAACCAAAAATTCTATGATCGATACTTTGAGCTGAATGTTCACGACATCTTTCTCTCTCGTCATGAGCGAGTGCCCGTGCCATCTGCCAGTAGACAAGAATGACAAAGCGTAGTACATATGATGTATCGGAGTTGACGAAAGGGTCTTTGGCCTGCAAGAATTTCGAGTAACTGCGAGGACAGTGCTCCTTCAATGTTACGAAAAGATTAGACTAGTGAAAAAGTGTCGATCAAAATCACAAGCAGGCAAACAGTTATACCCTTAAGTTTTTGTTCTTCGCGTCCATTAATCCATGCTTACTCATACTTTCAGATTTCTGGCAACACCATCAATGAAGTATAGCCTCGAGCCTCCATATCCCAAAGATCTTTCTTCTTAGCCTTAACCGGCCTAAGGCTTCGAAACGACAAGGTTCCCCTCATCATCTTGAGGCCTACTGATAAAATCAGCAATCGATATCTCCAGCCAGTTACCGAGATGAAACTCCCAAACACTTTTCCAACTGCATCAGCAACAACCCTCAGCAGAATCATAAGTCAGAGTTCAAGGCTTACAGCAGATACGTGACAGAAGACATGTTTGCACAGGGTTTGGTGAACGCTCTGACTGCATGACTGAAGTTCTCTGCTACACAAAGCTCTCCTTTGCCACGAACAAAGATTTTGAAAACACGACCACCATTATGGTAGCTTATAAATCGTCCTTGTGCATCTGCCAACGATTAAGTACTTTTAAAAGGTGCCAGCTCCAATGTCATTCCTAGTACGACAGTCCGTGCATCTCATCTGCAACCTCAAGTTCTCTGAACTGCTCATCCGTTGAAGTTGACCCATAAAGTATTCTCCGCACTGTCGACAACTGTTCCGGTCGCCAGCTTCCGCATGGAACTTGTCGAATCTTTTGTTCCAGTCGTTCTTGGAGTTGACGGCATTCTGCGCTTCCTTTTTGACTTGCAAAAGCTCGGCCTTGAGCTTAGCAAGGTCTGCCTTCAAGGCCGCTGAAACCTGCTTCTGCCGCATACGATCTTTTTTGAAGGCCCTTATGGCCAGATGGAGTCTGCTTGCCTGGCTGCACATGATATCGAGGCCGAGCCCACCATTTCCGACGATAATCGCGCTCAATTCAGGGTCATGGACGATTTCTGGAATATGACTTGCGCAAATATCGATGATCATATCAGTAAGTTCGTGATCGCTGCTTGGAGCGGTGTTGCAGACTGTCTCGACTGCTTCGGCAAAATTGTTGTATGGCCATTCAGTGTTTTTGGTGACAGAGACAAACTTTTCCTTCGCGATAATCTTTAGACCTGGCAAATCATACTTCTCAGCAAGTGCGTGAACGAGTGCATTGCTCGTTAGCTTGCTCTCGGTGTTGGCGTTGTTGGTGGATTCCAAGCCTGGGCTGACCACCGGCTGGATTGGGTGTCGGAGGTGTGGCGGCTTGGATGTGTTGTGGGCTTTCGTTGGCTTTTGGGTGTGGGGGACTTCACCGTCCGGGTAGTCGAGGGTGTAGAGGTATATAAGTATACGATTGACAGCCTTTGGGTCATCTTCTTCGAGATCGATCCGCGCGGGTTTTGCATCCTGAAAAACGTGTGAGCTATATTCGGTCACTCATTGACTCAACGAACCTTGAAGTTGCCATCGCAGGCTTGTCAAACCATGTAGAGCGAGAATTGATAATGGCACGGTGAAAATTGTATACATCAGAGCCGCATACCACTGTCAGGTCCGAATACTTCGGCGAGTTGAAGAGAGCTTGGCTGGCGACGGCTTCGGCCACGTTGCTGAGAGGTTTAGAGCGAGGTTATTGTGGGTTTTTGTGATACTGAGAAGCGGGTCATTTGAGGGTGAGCTGAGTGGTGGTGGTGGCACTGCATGAAAGCAGGAACTCAGATTGGCAGAAGTAGTTTCAGGGCATTCTGCAACAAGGATATCAGCTTGCTAGAACGGCGAGCAGTCGAAGTCAGATATGCCGTCAGTCAGAGGTGATTACCCTCGTAAAACATGATCGCATTCATACTGCTTGGCTCTTTGATTGCTCTGTGAAGCTTTGTAAGGCGGACTTTGAAGAGAATGAAGTTACAAAACAAATTGGTGGCGGCTATCTTTAGCGCCAAGCGAATTGTGCTATCACTTACAAAGGCAACGCCCTTTTATTTTGAAGCACAGTGGTACGGTCTGTCTGTTTTCAATACGGCATGAACACGTGCAGTTGGGTCATATCACGGTTGTCACAGTAGTTAAGGGCTTCGATTAGGACTGAACTGCAAGGAGCAGATGAATGCTTTTTACTCTGGAGTCGACTTCATAAGCACGCAATTCACTTTGGCTCATTCAATAATCCTTTTTGGTTCGTTCTCATTTCTCTCGTCATCACCCCGTCGCACCTAAGCAGAATCTAGCCATGAGCACATCAACTAGTCCTCTCGTCAATATGATTAAGACGTTCTGTATTATCACACTTGGCCAGGAGACAGGCAGCCAGAGGGCGGAGCAGCTGAAGGTGTCGCTGCAAGAGAGGAGACTACCGCGAGTGAATTGACATTCGAGAAAATAAAGGGTGTAGCGGAAGCTATATTGGATAAGGACAGCGCCGTTGGTAAAGTGACATTGCTTTGGACCGCTCCAATAGGAGATTCATTTCGGTTTGGGCGCCTCTGTGCATCCTTGTTGCACCACTAGATGAAGTGAGCACTATGTTCGACATGTGCAATGGAATTCGAGATACTCACGACCCACGTAGAGTTGGTAATTTGCCGGGTTGTGGACCGGTCCCAACATATTCAGCGCGGCACAATCATTTATCGCGGAGATCTCTTGCGGAGTAGTCGATATCCATAGAAAAGCTGTGCTCAGGTAGAAATGAACCATCCCATGAATGAGTAGGTTTGTGAGATAGAGACTCAGTGACTCCCCGCCACTTTGGAAGTGATTGCTGGCAACAGTAGGGCACTGTTGATCTATTGGCTGCACTTGTCCTTGCCAGAATGACGGACAAAGGAAGATGTAGCTTGAGCCGCCGGAGTACAGGGCTTGACCCGTATCCTTCCTTTTGTATTCGGATTGGAGGTTCGTTCCTGCGCAAGCCTTGATATTAGCACTGCCCTCCCGTAAGATATCTAATCAGCTATGAGAAGCTCGAGGGTGAGGTCAAGACCCTGCTAAGAGCGCAGAGAGAAACTGATAGTCGCAGAAGAGGGCTCCCAGCTCCTCACCTGGGAAAAGGACGCACGTAAGTACGCCTCCTTCTCAAGATGGAACTCTAGAGAGCCTAATTTTGGCTTCCCAACTACGCTGACCAATGTGGCATCACTGGTATTGCTAGCCTCCGATCAATCGCTTAGAGTGAGACATTGATCGTATGGCAGCGTTGGCGAGACCTAGGAATTCTTCTCACATGTTCTCACATGAAGGTCGGCGACCACCCAACCTTGTGACCTGACACCTGTGTCTTGGTCGGCATCGATTTCGAAAGTAATAATCGCCTGGAGATCATTAATTACAAACAACATGAAGGTAACTCCAGCAAGCATGCTCGTCCGGCGACTCGAATCAACTCAAGAGACTCATAACAGACCAAAATCCTCATCATAGAGCATTAGCATATCAGATGTGCCCGTGCAACGCCGTCTACGTCCAACTAATGTATCTCGCACGTTGCTCGAAAGTAGACCACTTCTGCTCCAAACAATTATCATGTTTTACATTTGTCGCTTTTAGACCAAACGACTAGACCAAGTAGTGTAGAAGCATCACCACAAGGCCTCATGACCCTTCTACTATCTTCTCGATTCAAGTGTCTGCGAGCGGGATTTGAGGTATTCGTCCACGGAAAAGCTATCAATCCCAGGGTTAGTCGCTCCAAGACTCGAGACATACATGACCGGACCCTAATCACCTTCATCGAAGGCTTGATCATAACCATGTCAAGTTGCGAATTCGCACCGTCAATCGCTCGCGCTCTTTCGTAGTGATTATGATTACAGGCTGCTCCCGACCACTCACGAGCTCAGCCTTGTGCTCGCACGTTCCTCTCCTTGGACTTGCACCAGATGTCTGTAGTCGTTGGATTGAGAAGTCGCTTAGATCGAGCCGTTAGACATCTGTTCGCCCGCTCGAGACAGCGTCAACATAGCCAAGACCGCCAAAACGTCCGAAACACCATACAGAATGTACATCTGCGTAAGAATCCTCTGGGGTTTTAAAGGATATTCGGGCACTATATGCATCTCCACCAAGTCTAATCATGTACTTCTAGAAGGGTTTATCGATGAGAGATGGATTGGCTGTCCCGCGAACGTCGGCGTTTCGGTTCTCAGTGTATTCGCTGGATGTTATCTGGAACAGATCTTCTGTCCCGCGTTCAAGATTGTAGCTCTCGAATAATTTCAGTCCTTCCTGTTCTATTTCTGATGAGGTGAGGAGTTCATCTTCCTCGCTGATGGTATCTTCAGCAAGATTCGCCTGGTGGGCTTTCGAAGGCATAACTGCCCGATTCTGGGCCCTAGGATTATGATTTTTTCTTCTACATCGAGCAGAAGTTATTCGAGTCAGTGTTCAATTGTACAGTATGGTGAGATGTAGCTAGGCAGCCTTTTTATCGTCCTGACTGCGAGTAAGGCAGCGCTTACTCTAGTCTCTATAGGGGTCTTGGCAGATATCTCTTGGCAGCACCTCACAGGGCTAAGAGAGTATTGACTCTCGCGCTCGACTGGGAATGACTTAACAAATCATAGGCACATTGGTCCTGTCATCATCATGCCCTCATTTAAGGATGAACACGTGCTGGTAAGCAAGCTCCATTCCCTGCGTCAATCGGAGCGTAGCAAATGCCAGGAAACAAGCTAATAAAGGTGGACTGTGGGTCAGATCATTTCTCCCGGTTCCCAGACTACTCTTGCCCAACTAGGTCTCCCTGAGTCTTTTGCACCTGCGCGCGTACGCCTCCCAACGCGCATGTTCCCTGCCGAAAAGAAGGGAGAATGGGAACCCGTGAAAGTCCGAGAGCGCAAAGTTACGAAGCCTTTAGCAAGCAATGGAGCCAAGGGGAACAGCGATGGAGACGTCACGATGGATGACAAGCAAGCTGCAGAGGTTCAGGAGGAGGAAGTCCTATACGAAGAGGATCCTGCAAGCGAAGAAGGGGCGGTGTACCCTCTACGAGATGGACGAGTTGTCGATTGGTCATGTTTCTCTGCGCTCCTCACCCATATATACAATACACTGAGTCCGCCCTTCCACACACCGATACTTGTCATCTCACAGCCTGCATGGACCGCTCAAGACCACGAGAGCCTAACCCAATTCTTCTTCGAAAAGTTCAAGACACCCGCCTTCTGCCTGATGGATTCAGCACTAGCCGTCTGCTACGCCTACGGGAAACCAACTGCCACTGTGATAGATGTGGGACATGGAAAATGTGACGTGTCGACTGTCGAAGAATTTATAGTCAGTGATCTGGCAAGGGGAAGCGCGCTGGAAGGATGCGGCGGCGAAGCGATGACCCAACGATTACTTGAATTGCTTAGGAAGAAGGGCTTCACAAGGGAGATGTGCGAGCAATTGAAGAGAAACAGTATCTGCGAGGTACTGCCGCCAGGTGCAGAGCTCCCTGTCGAAATTGAGATCGGAAATCCTGCATCTGCAGTCTCAACAGGAGTGACTAGATCAGGAGATCGACCGAGAGGAAGCATTGCTGCACAAGGTGGAGCCCCCCGCGGGCCTGGTACAAACACAGATGCGGGCGATGCCGATGAAGAGCGAGACTTCAAAGATGGGGAGGACGACGAAGGAGTACTCGACGTGGCCACTATTGTCGCCAGTGGGAAAACCAGCGAATTTCTGGCCCGAAAGGAGAAAGAGAAGGCCGACAAAGCGGCAGCGAGGAAGAAGGACGCCGCAGACGCTGCCGCAGCTAATAGGGAACGAGCTTTACCGAACTCGAGACGCGCCAAAGCCACATTCCATTACCACGAGCGGCGACCTCTGGAGGATCTGAATGCTAATGGGAAGAGGGCAAACGACAGCTATGGACAAGACGGGGCTGAGCCAAAGAGGCAGAAGACACCAGAGCTGGGAGCGGAAAACGATGCTCAAGCCGCTGACAACGCGGCCGCTGCACGCAAAGAAGAGCGCAAAGAGGAGAGACGGAGGAACCGAGAAGGAACGGCTTTCGTCAGGAAGAGTATCGATGTCGGGCCGGAAAGACTGCAGGCTGCGAGCGGTGGCATCTTGGGCCAGATCGCAGACGCAGTCCACCGATGCATCGGCGCATATCCCGATGTTAGCAAACGAAGCAATCTTTGGGATTCTCTTGTCATTGTGGGCAATGGAACCAGAGTCAAAGGTATGTATACCCCAGATAAATAACATTGAGCACAAGCTGACACGACTTACTAGGCTTCAAAGAAGCTTTGATAGCTACGCTAAACGCCCGATACCTCATCTCCCCTTCCAGTGCCACAATTTTCTCGTCCGAGCTCCCCTCCAATTTCACTACACCAGCTGCCACAGGCGCAAACACTCCCCAACCCCAACACCATGCCCAACATCATGGACAAGGCGTAAACCCTCTGCTTCTCGCCGCAACAACCGCCTCAAATCCCAACCTCGCCCCACCAGGTCAATCGCAACAACAACTACATCAGCAGCTGCAACAGCAGCAGTACTATCAACAGCAGCAAATGCAATCACATCAGCACTCGAGTCATGCGCAAACGCCAACAAGCATCAAAATTCTCAAGATTCCGGACTACTTCCCAGAGTGGAAAGAGGTAGGGATGGAGGAAGCAGGCTTTCTAGGAGCACAGGTTGCTGCCAAGGTAGTATTCGTTGTCGATCAGGGTTTGAGTAAAGGATTCATGTCCAGGACGGAGTACAATGACCTTGGACCTCAAGGGATCCATGAGAGCTGTCTGTGACATGACACCATAGGATTAGCCATTCCTGATTCCACCTCAGCTTCAAGAAATCCAATAGCATATCATATCTCGTGAGATCAACGACCGAGTTGGCTTTGAGTATCACCTTGACCGTGGTGCGAGGTCGGATCTGCAGAGGAGCTAGGCCACATTAATGCTACTACATTTCACCAGCCTTGACGATTCCTTACTCTGAATCTATCACTCCCACCTCACTTTTCGCCGATTTGCAATTATCTTAATAAACTTAAGATCCCATAGCACAAGCCCGGAAATAGCTCGCGAATTAAACAGTGATCAACGGTCTAAGTTTCTACTTTACTTCGTTCATTCTACGAGGATTCAATCGCTAGGATTTGTTATGTCCCATACGATCAGCAGGCTGATTTCCGAAATCAGACGTTGTACTTCGAAAATCAAAGTATTATCGTTTGAGACATAACAGATTGACTGTGAGACTGTGAGTCGACCTGACCATATAGATACATGGACTTCACTGTCACGTGATGTAACCCGACAGATCAATAGTGCGTCGAGTTCAATATTTTGCAGTTTTTTAGTAGATGAGTATTGATGGAGTGGCACGTGAGTGGTTGATTGAGGTGGCATGAAGACGGCTCGGACACATTATTGATGTGATCTGATGCATGTTAGTCGTAACGCGGAAAGCGTCCTAAATGTCGCGTCTTTGACTTTGAATGCCACCAACACCTGTCAAACATCACCGCTGCAGATTTCGGGGCGTACAATGACAATGAAGGCATCTTTTCTGGTCTTGAAAGAAACAATCCTTCGATAACAAATATCGCGAACCTGTTGATATGCATCCTTCAATGTTGCTTGTCCCTGGAATGTACCCAGCTACTCGTCAAAAAAATGATATTGAGATCCGATGATGTTGTACATCTCGAAGCACGGCGAACATGGCAGACCATGGTGATACCCATTTTGGCAGCTAGAGAGGCGTTCCACAGATGCATCGTAAGTAGTCTCTTTTTGTGCTAGTCGCGAGACAAGAGCGCCTCACTAGATGGCAAACAAAGCCAGAGGACTAAGGTTTCCTTTAAAACAATCATTCACCCCTCGTATTAGCGATACTCCTGACAAAGAAATTTTTCAATCTGTTCAATCTTCTAACTCCCGAACGTTTCTCTGGATCCACGCCTCATCAATTAACCTCTCAACCATATCATGGCTTCAACTACAGCCGAAGAATCAGCCAAAAACATACAGCCTGCCCTTCCAGACACTTCAACTATGGCGGCACATATTCCACATGAGATAAGCGAAGAAGTCTTCGAATCGCCAACGGAATCCCGGAATGGCTCTGTGCGATCACGTTCTTCCTCGTCTTCTTCCTCATATCAGACTTCGAAATTATCTGGCTCCGACGGTCGCTCTTACTCTTCAACGATTAGGCACAGCCAGGAACCGTATGAACTCTTCCGTCCTCGCATTGAGAAGCTGTGTCAGAGTCTCTGGCCTCCACAGAAATCTTTCAGACACCGCTTCTCAAACAGTCAAGCCGCCTCACGACTACGCGCAATCAAGTGTTTGCGCCCCCTCGTGCCTTCGCGCCAAACACCAGTGATCCAACGGCTCCCAGGCGGTGATTATAATCGTATCGTAGGTATAACATTACCACCATCTTACGACATAGAGAACCGCGAGCTCATTCTCCGAGTACCACGAGGAGACGACGGGACTACGCCTGACAGGGCCGTAGCAATTCTCAACTATGTACGCAAACACACGTCAATTCCGGTACCAATGATTGCTGCGAAAGATTTCGGCCGTGATAACCCTTTGGAAAAGCCGTATGTTATTCAAAATCGACTTCCAGGAGCCGATCTCAACAGAATTTGGAATGATCTGAACCATACACAGCGATGCGCAGTTGCACACGAATTAGGTGGTGTGATGCGGACTCTTCTCTCGCTAGAAACTCCTGTTACTGGCATCCTTGAAGCTACGTCCAAGACGACAGATACTGGTGAATTCTCCAGCATCGTCCCCTTTGAATTGAAACTATGGGGTCGCGAAATTGAAGGGGGATCAGTACCCCTACCATCTACTAACACTCCTCGTGACCGTCAGACCACTTTGGACTTCTTTCAAACACAATTTGAGCGATGGCGGGCAGATGCGGTTTGTGGACTCCAAGATTTTTCTACTGGCAACGATGTCAAACTCTTCGATGGTATGCTCAAGGCGACACGTGAAATGGCCGATTTGGGATTATTTGAACCGGACCTACATTGTTTATGCCATGTTGATCTACATATGGGCAATGTCATGGCAAAACTCCAATCTGACAATGCCATTAAAATCACCGCTATCCTAGACTGGGACGAGGCTGTGTTTGCGCCCAAATTCGCCGCCTGTGAACCACTCGGCTGGCTCTGGGGCTACATTGCTAGTGACCACGTCGATGAAGATGAGCATCTCACATGGCCTTATGAGCTGGCAGGGGCGAACGACACGCCATCCACGCCAGAGCAGCAAGAGCTAAAGCGGGTATTCGATGAGCAAGCTGGGCCTGAGTACCCACATCTGGCGTACGCTAAGATTTCTCGATTGTGCAGGGGACTCTTCCGAATCGCGACGCAAGGTATGCCTGCAAGCCACTATTATAAGGCAGCTACTAGGATTCTGAAAGAATGGGAAGTCCTCCGTCAGTCGTTGATACAGGGTTGATAGATGATTGGAGAGGTAGACTCGTCGATAGCTTTCATGGTGTTGAAGGTGTCAGCAGGTGCCAGCTTGTTTCAATCAACGAGATTGAGATCCAGGCACTCTAGCTTCATCAATTTTTGATTTGGTGCCCATCAGAAGAGATTCAATTACATCAGTATACCAGTACTGATATCTTTAACGTCATAACACGATTACTGCTCAGTATCCTTGTTTTTCATCATTCTGCATCTGTTACTATTGCTCAGCGTCCTCTGTAAAAGATCACGTACACTGTTTGTTTGTTTTGCCCCAAAATCTGTACAACTGGTTCCATACCATGCAGGGACTGACTCCGACGACCTACAGGATACTCGAAGCAAAGGCCAAGCCCGCTTTGTGGTATTCCTTTACGAGCCTCTGTCCTCACAAAGGTATCATTGCCATCCATCGTATCAGAAAAGATTAAAGAGACTTTTTGTGCAGTCAAACAGCATCACTCATTCATTCATTGTCTTCTAAGCCACCAAAGAGGTACTTATTTCCCATACTCTTCATCGTATTTCCAATCTCCTTATCCACTCACAAACGCATCCATAAGCATCCGCTCATCCAAAGACACACAATATTCCTCAACCAAAACATCAATAGCGATGACTACTAGACACAACTGTCCGCTCCGGACCAAAGGCAACTGCCGAAAAGGGAAAAATGGCGAATGCACTAAACATCAGATTTGGTGCTGTAACTTGCCGCATCTGAAGACTGAGAGATGTGCGAGGTGTGGGCGCTAACATTCGAGCTTCCAAATTTCAGACGCAGGTACATGTACACAGAGGCTTAGATACTAGCTGCATCTCTGTCTGGATCGGGTGTTTGTTGACAGACGTATGAATCGATAAAGCGTTGCTCGTATTCCACAATTACTCACAAGAGTCGGTCACTGCGGATATTGAATCTAAAAATAGGACGTCTTTGTCTCAGTACAGCACTCTATATCTTGGATCGAATGACATGTTGACCTCCTTGATGCTTGTTCTGTTGGTGGTTCTTGCTATTTACGAACAGGGTCGGCAAGATTCACAAAGATGATTTCTCAAGTATGGTTTCAAGTTGAGAGAGAGGTCCAAATTGTGAATTGAAGAGACAAGCGTTCGGAAAATCGCCTAAGGGTTCAATCCAAGCATAAGATGTCAATACAGGCACAAAACTGATTACCGATGCAGGTATCGGCCAGTGCGCGAAGGGAGGGATTAAGAGCGCCATACTCATATTGATCGAGACTGTTCAACCAATGTGTCGATTCGGAATGTCCAGTCCAAACCTCTTACTCTAATTAGTAGTTACCCCATCTTACTATACCTGCACGTTGCTCCAGAGACTCGTGCTTCATTCATGCAGCGTCCCGACCTTTGCCTGGGATAATATGCGCGTAGATAACGCAGCTATATCACAACTGCCCTACCATCAGCTGTTGGCGCCGGAAACGATTAGATGGTCACCACAGTAGACACTTAGTGCTGCAAAAATCGTGAGATTCTCTGTACATTTGTTAATACATCTTCAACGATCTCTTATGAAGCCTCATAAAATATCGCAATGTAGGATATCGACAGATCAGAAGTGCCCGAAGAACCTGGCGCGTGCATCAATGCTGAAGCGTCGAGCGATCCAGAACGCTCGAACAAGGATATTAAAAGCAAACCAAATGGTTTGGAGGCAGAGAAAGCCAACGTCATGAAAGGAACTCCTATCAGAGAAGCTTATAAGTGTTATCATGAGAGGTCTTTACACACAATGACTGACCACGCATTCAGATCCCGCGGGCAACGGGTTTTGGGGTCGAGCTCTCTGTTACCTGTGGAGAATTGTTACATCACCTCCTGTACCTCGCATCATACCACAATTCCGACGGTTCGATGGAAAAGAGAAGCTCATACAAAGAAGTAGCATCACGACTGCGATGGCTGGATTCACACCTATGGGGCTAATTGCAATCTAGTTGATGACCACCCATAAGGATATCCGCAGTTCGCAGCCTTCATGGATTCGGATCCTAAATCCCTCATGGCTAGAAGATTCGGACTTCTTCGTAATGAAATACTGTTATATCGTCAGGTCGAGATTGCGGACTTAGAGCAACGCCTCCTGGATCTAGATCATGAGGATTCCGGGACATGCCCTCGTGCTTTGAAATCAAAAATCGTAGATGAATCGCAAGATAAGAAGATTTCAAGGAAATCCATAATCGAAGAAATCGACCAGAAACCCAAGGCATACGGTAAGTGACTCCTACTCACCCTGTTTCTAGACTAATATAATCAGGCTGATGCTTTAAGTATTTAGAGTATCTTCACTTCTCCCGAGCAACTGCTTAAGACAAGCGACCCACGCATTCGCCTTCGAAGCTCGTTCCGTGTCGATATATTCGTACGCGTCATACTCACTGTCTCGACAGTAGCCCTGCCCCCTGTACCTACTGCGATCCTATTCGTAGTCCCAGAGCACGGTGGTCTCAAAATCGTACTAATACTAGTCTTCACATCACTGTTTAGTTTGACTCTAGGGATATCTACCAAGGTAAGCTTCGTTCATAAGTGGTCAATTGATGGTGACGAAACGCTGATACCGCGGCGATAAGGCGAAGCGCCACGAGATCGTGGCCGCTACTGCAGCGTGAGTTGTTCATAATCTTTCTATCATCCTGAGAGAACGCTGGGAAGCCCTGTCACTCTTCAATCTGAAGGTAAGTATCATACTCCTCAATCCACAGTGCCGTCCGCAAGAGTCCGTACTGATGATGACCCAGGGCTCTCTTCGGATGTCGAACTAAATTATACATAGATGTTGTGCCGTGCTTGTTGTCTTTTTGGGCAATTTCACGCCTTGATTTGTCGAATCGACAGCGGGATAGACCTTCAATCTATGGAATCAATGCGCTCTGATTGGACGTAAAATAGGAGGATTATAAGGATTAGACTGCCTCACAGTCTAACATATTTCTGTTAGTAGCTTACTATGCACAGAAGCCACATCTGAGTCATGACAATTCACCTTACATTGCCTTCACATAAGCCCAATCCCACGCTTGAAACATGGGTGGTGACCTAGGCTGCTTTCTACGAAGATTAGGACGAGAATAGTTCAAATTTGTCCAATTGCCACTTTGATCGCGAGCCTTGACAGTGAGGGAGTCAGACAGGGCGGCGTAGCCGAAGCACGATAGCCCTCGGGAGCTATCGTCGTGAGAATTAGGTTAATGTCGGGGCGAGTACTTTGAAAATTTCGCGAAAACCCTCGAGGATTTGGGCTTTCCTAGGCATGATAAGTTGCAGGATAACTTCATAGAGGTGGTGGAAAGAAACGAGTTCTTGCTGAGGATCGTCGATAAGCTCGTCAAGGGCACCTAAAAAAGGTGCTTGATTGAAGTGGGTGTTTGTTATATACAAACCACCCCGGCATAGTGGACGAGTAGACTGAGATGGATGATGCTCCAGATGTTCATCTCATCCCCACAATTGTCCCTCATTTGCATCATGGAAATCTTCCTTATTCCTATTAGACTTGGTACTTGCAAAGACCAATAGCAGATTACGATGGGACGGATATCCTCTTCATTGTTTTCAATCGCCCAAGAACGACATCGAATATGAAGAGATAATTAACGATTGGACTGCCGAAAAGACCCACAAAGCTAACCTATTTGGCTTAATAAGCTGATGTCATTCGAGGGAATACTTGGCTATTAGCGCAGGCCTCAGCAACATCAGATGAATACTGGCAGTGCTAATATTCACGACAACAGACGCGTAAAGCCAAGCACTCAGATCCGCTCCGACCAATAGGACACGCCAAAATGGTATCAGATCACGCAGCCAAGCTTTGCCAAGAGACACCGACCGTGAGCTCGGAATTTGCCAAGAACCCCTCCGAAGCGCCTCTCGAGATCATCAAGAGGCTGTATGGACATCACAAGCCGACCACCTCCCACGATGTTTCTGGAGTTGGCCGGCCCCAACCCTCGGTCACGGACCTTGAACGAGCACGCCACTGCGGGAATTGGGGACCTCAGCAACCTAGCGAATTTTTCTTGCGGGTCTATCGTGATGTGCTGGATACTCTTGATGCTGATCCGAGAGGGAGCATGGTTTCGCCGCCCTTGATGGGGAGCCATGTTTTCATTCCTTTGAGTGTGATTGCACCACTAGCGGATATCTTTCGTCACATGTCCAACTTGATAGTTAGGGCTGAGAAGGAGGTCATCTTGATTACATGCTCGTGGTCGCCTTCTGTAACTTCGAGACTGATCAGTGATGCGTTGAGAGAGCTCTCTGTAAGGTGTGGTCGTAGGGGCGAGCGTGTGGTGGTCAAGGTCATGTATGACAAAGCTGGAGTTGCTCAATTTGCCAATCCCCGCCAAGCAGTGAAACCTGGAGCATACTCTGGGTATGACAATCTACACGGCGTTAGCTTCGATTGAAATTCCTGATGATCATTTGCAGGAAAGCAATCCAGCTGCCAAAGCCGGAAGAGATACCGAATCTGAACTTAGAAGTCATCAACTTTCACAAGCCGTTGCTTGGAACGCTTCACGCCAAATTCATGATAGTAGACCGAAAGATCGGCATCATCGAGAGCAACAATACCGAAGACAATGACAATATAGAAATGATGACGCATCTGGAAGGCCCCATCGTAGATTCCCTGTACGACACTGCACTGATAACATGGGGCAATGCGTTCAGCCCCACTCTTCCCAGCTCTAAAGAAGGTGGCCTCGGCCAGCCCTATGAAGGCAAAGAGGGTCTCTTCATGCAAGGAGAGTCGGCCCGAGAACAACACCAGGTTGTCATGCATGGCCAAGCAGCACAGCTCCCGGAGCACATGCCCTGCGACCCACACTACGACCACGACCTCGCCGGCGAGATCACCCGCATGCAATCATGCTACTCTCCCAAACCCAACGAATCCCGCCTTCAAGCCATCAATCGGCAACTCAACCTCCCCTGCCCCAAACCCTACGAACCCACTGGCCCCGAAATCCGCGACGGCGAGGAATTCACCCCTTACATCCCTATCTCCACCCCCTGTCCCTTCCCGATTGCCCTGGTCTCGCATCCACCATATGGCCCACCAAACAACAGCAACGTCTTCGTCCCCCAAAACGAAGCCTGGCTCTCCTGCATCCGCAATGCGCAGAAATCAATCTTCATCCAATCACCCGATCTGAACGCCACTCCACTCCACTCGGCTTTCATTGCAGCTCTAAAGCGTCGTGTCGAGATCACTTACTATGTCTGCCTCGGCTACAACGACGCAGGTGAAATCATGCCCGGCCAAGGCGGCACGAACGAAATGTTCGCCAGCAATCTTGTTAACGCGCTCTCGCCCGCGGAGAGGAAGTTGTTGCATGTAGCTTATTATGTGGGTAAAGACCAAGACCACCCTATCCACCATAATTTCAAAGCGCGATCCGGTCATATTAAGTTGCTGATCCCCGACGGGCATATCGGCATTCAAGGCTCGGGTAATCAAGATACGCAGAGCTGGTATCATAGGCAGGAGATTAATGTTTTAATTGACAGCGGAGAGGTTTGTCGGAAGTGGAGAGAGGGCATTGAGCGCAATCAGAATACGGCGAGATTTGGACGCGCGGGGGTTGATGATGGCGTTTGGCGGGATGCGCAGGGGAAGGAGGCGGAGGGGAGTATGGGGAGGCCGGGGAAGGTGGAGGGGTGGTTCAAGGGGGCGGTGGGAATGATGAAGAAGATGCTGGATAAGGGGGGTTTTAAAGTGGGCCTGCGCATACCGATGCTATTGTTTGGCAACATGGCTCGTTCTTGGACTTAGAATTGCTCTCTACCGACGTACTGATCTTATGTCTTAAAATTCCCATTCATTTCGAAAAAAGATATTTTTTGCACTCTTTACCCCAGGCTTGGTGTAAAAACAAATGGCATTCTTGGACGCCAGTGCGAGCGACTTAAGCACAAAATGCCCTCGAATCGAGCAGCACGTCAGGCGATTAAGCCTATCCAAGAGCCGGAGATTACGCAACTGCGGCCTATCTCAAGCGCTAATTGGGAGATTCTTTGCTATTAGGAGACATTCTACTGCTAAGTCCGGGCTCTGTAGCCTTTGCAAACGGGCTCTTGTTCTAACACCAAGTCTGACCCTGTTGCGCGATACTGGTAAAGTCCAGACGTAAGCTCCCCAAAAGCAGCATCCAAAGAGACCCCACTGAATATGTCACCATACATCTGCGCACCAGATGGATCACCACCCCCAACCTCTGACAAGAGTAGATATTGGCTAATCGCGTTCATCTAGTCCCAATTATCGTTCGCACCAGCTTCTTCTCCAACCATGGTGGACGCCAACTCGATACTGCGCCACCGCCTCTACTCACCGCGCTGGGAATTCCACAGATACCGTCCAGAGCGCGTTGGCAAAGTCGAGATCTACGTCGACGGTGGCATCCGAAGGGGAAACGACGTGATCAAGGCTCTTGCGCTTGGAGTTACGGCGTGCGATATCGGAAGGCTGTTTGTGTGTGCGTTGGGAGCGCATGGAGCTTGTTCAGAATGGGTGATCTTTGCGACCTGAAGGACGCTACTTACCTTACATTGTCTGGTCACACGGAGAGAGCTTGGGACTGGTATGAGGCTGGTTGGAGTCAATTCTATTGCTGAGCTTACGCCTGGTTCTGCAAGAATGGTGCTGCTTGTGGTTGGAGCGCATAGTGCTAATGATTGCTATGTAGGTCAATACGAAACTGGTCAAGTCGATGGTTGCCGAGCCGTCTGTTTTCGTCAAGATGATTACACAACAAATTGTTATAGTTCGACCTCAATGTCGAGTGGCGTAGTCATAGGATATGACACCTACGCTGTCACTTATTTTCAATGCGATACACAATGGATGTCCAAGTTTAGGGGCTTTTCTTTAGCCTTGTCTTATTAGGCTGTACGTATGCTTGGTTTTTATCGGGTGGAGGATGGTCGACGATATTTAGATTGCCTTTTGGTGGAATCTTTGGCTGTCTACGGCCGCATCGTTTGATCGATCAATTCCGAGTACGGACGAAGTAGTCCTTGTCAGGTAGAGGCGAGACAAGGGTGCGCAATTTCTCCCAGCCGCAATGCTCACCTCACCCATGGGAAGAACGACTACTCCGACAGGAGAGATACCAAGAACAAGAATCGAAAGCCTTCTATATTGATCGTAAGACTTCTTGGCGAGAAGTATGACTTATACGAACATACATCCCACTCGCCATGCACGGATTCGTTGATAGTGTGCGGGTCAAACAAAGGAGTATGCATTTTCGACAACTTCGAGCAAAACATACCGTCGAAAGGGGCAAACGTGACAAGCATCCAATTCATTAATGACACATTACCAGAGTGAAAGTTCCAGTAGAATAGCCTACCGTCATCCCAGAAAGATCTTGATTCAAAACAAGACCAGATTAGACGCTGAAGATGTCAGAGCCATGCTCACTTGCTCGCATCGGAAGGGAGACACCGAGCCTTCTACGATAGCCAATAGAGACGATGATAGGGGCTTTGCCTTCCGACTTCATACTATGGCCTGCGACGGTCTTAAAAATGAGTAGGAGGCTCACGGGGGTGGGATCTTCAAAGCACGAGTAACCTCCAAAGTCGAGAAACTCCCGTAGAAGGTAGAGAACTGATTTTTTTGGGACTGAGAACAGTTGCTATAAGAGAAGTCCCAGTATCAGTTCATATGAGAAGGCGCTATCACAACATGATCCGCATTTATTCTGGCTCTTCAGCTACAGCGCACTCAAGACTACCGTCGGACCCAGAACAGAGTATTTGTCATTTTAGGATTGGCGGCGACACTTATAGAACTGGAGGAAGGGCTAGAGGAAGTACTACTAGCTTTAAATCTATAACTATATTATATACCGAGTTATATATTACGAAGCTAATTAGACTATTTAGATAATATACGGTTACTATATAGAATTTCACGCGTCTAATTAAGAATATATAGTATAATATCAAAAAACCTTAATAATTTGATTCTAAAATATAGTTATAGAATTATTTCGTAGTATTTAAGAATTCGTTTTCTTTACCCGATTAAATAACTTTATTCAATTTTACCTCTTAATCTTATTTAACTTAATTATAAATAAGAGGTATATTTTAAATTCTATATTCTTAATATAATTATTATTTAACGAGTTCGGTTTATTTTTTAATTTTTTAATTTAATTTTATATCCTCGCTCCTTCTATATTAATAAAAGAATACGAGTTATTGAATTTATAAAATTTTGAATTCTTTATACTCTTCGACTAAAGCCTAGCTAGATTATTTAATAAAATATTCTTTAATTTAAATTTCTTTTTAATATTAAAGACCCTTTTAAATACGAGTAGAAATATAAATAAATATATAATTATAATTCTCAATAAAAATTCTAAATTTATAACGATAATTAATTTTATTAAATTGTAAACAAAATCCTCGATCTAGATTTAAATACCTAGGATAATACGTAATATTATAATAATATATATATTTTTATAGTTAGAATTACTTTTTTATATATAAATAACTAGATACCTACGTAAAACTAAAACTAAATATAATAATAAATATAATTTTCCTATACGTAGTTATCTAAAGCCGGTAGATTATTAGTATTAATATTATAATAATTATTAAATCGACGGTTATATTAATTATATTAATAATTAAAATAGTATTTATAATAAATCTATAAATACTAGAGAGTAAAGAGTTTTAATTCTTAATAAACGACTAGTAAATTAGGAAAATAACGAGGGTATTTCTAATTCCGAAAAATATAATAAAAATCATTATTCTATATATAATATAACGAAACGATATATTTAATCCGAATATAGTAAAGTAGAAATATAATATAAAGATTTTTACTATAATATTAATTATAGCCTATAAAACTAAGATAATTATATAATTTATAATTATAATTAATATTATATTATAAAAGATCTTTAATATTTTATAATTATCTTTAATATTCTCGATATATTTATAGAGTTAATATAAATTTTATATTATCCGCCTTCGCTTATAATAATTTCTACGAATTAAATTTATAATATATTTAAGAATATAAGAATTATTAAAAATAATTATTAATACGAGATTTATAACGAAAGACTTTAATTATTAACCGAATATCTTTTAAAATAGATTATAGATAATATTTATACTAGTAAAGTTATATAATCGTTTAAATATAATTAATAATATTAAATCTCTCTTAATACGATTCGTATAGTAAAAGTAGTAACGACGAGCGCGAGAAATAATTTATCGGGAATAATAATTATAACTCTTAAAGAGTTTATCTCTATAAAGATAAAACTATATTTATATATCTAGTCGGAGGGAGTATAAAATTTACGAAAAATATAAAATAAAATTACGTAGTAATGATTTATAAAGACTAGGTAAAATAATATTAATATTAATACTAAAGCGACGAAATAGGAAAAGATACGGGGATTACTTTAACCTTTATAATAAAACTTTAATTTCGCTACGAGGACGCGTAAATAAAGATATATAAATATATAAATATATTTATTATCGTTTATCTCGTAAGACGTAGAGAGTGAAAGATTTTTTCTATTTATATATACTTATTATAACTTTATTAATAGTATTTATTTTATTAATAATAACTATTTATTACGGGGTAGACTTTAGTAGGAGTATTACAATAAATATCTACTAAGATAGCGGGCTAAGCCCTACCGCTAGCCCTATCGAGACTAGGGTAACTCTAGGATTCTAATATATTAAGGCCAAATCCTCTATAGAATAATTAATATCTTTTATATTATATATTATTATATTAACTCTTTATTAAATAGTAGTAATAGTAATATTAATATAGAACTATACCTCTTCTATATTAGTAAGAACGATTATATTAATTATAAATAGTAAAATAACCCCTAAAACGATTAATATACTCTCTATTAACTACTATATTTAAAATAATTTACTCTATATCGATAGCGAGCCTTATTTATATTATATTTATTTAATACTTCTATACCGTACCCTACTACCTTAAATAAATACTTCTAAACTCTTTATTAAGTTATTAAAATAACTTATTTAGTACTCTTTTCATTCAGGGTATTTATAGTAAATATTAAACTAAATATTTAGAACGTCCCTTTATTTATTTCTCTTTTATTAATATAACTATTTATTTTAGTAAGTTATTTATTAGGTAAACGTCTAGCCTAGTAAATATATTATTAACTATATCTTTTACGCTTCCGTTATAGAAAAAGAATATTAGAATACTAGTCTTTTAATATTACTCTTGTTATTCGCCTAGTATTATTACTTTTAGTATTTATTATTAATTATTACTTTAGTTATTACCCTAGAAGAAGCTTAGCTAAGCCCTACTACGGTTAATTTCATTTTCTATTTATAAGAATTCCTGTTATTAAGTAAATATATCCTAAAATAAATAAAGATTACTTTTAATATTAAACGAGTAGTTACCTAGATAGTTATATAGTTTTCTTATCCTCTTATTAAAGTATCTCTTTAGTATTTATTAAGGAGGGCACGGAAAGCGAAGTAATTTAATAACGATCTTTCGGAGTACGTTAAATTTAAGTGGCCTACTATATAACTACCCTAGGTTATAAATAAGATATTTATAATACTATTTATCGGTACCTTCCGAAGGGATATTAAAGAGCTATATTAATATTTATAAAAGAAGTAACTTTTAGAGGACGAATTTAAAGACGAAGAAACTATAACTCCTCCCGAGCCCGAGTAACCTATTATAGATTCCGAATAAGTAATATAATTTATAGAATCGCTAGAGATTTAGGCCTTTATTATTAAGTTAGTAATTAAAATAAAGAAAGGCCCGGTAGGATTTTAAAATTTATTAAAAGTAAATAACTTAACTAGCTAAAACGGTATTAGTTCTAAAATAAATACCTAGAATAAATTAAAACTCGAAGAGATTAAATTCTTCGACCTTAAGGGCGATAGGAAGGATAACCTATTTATTTTAAAAAAGTATATTATATATAAGAATATTTTCGATTTTAAGGATCGTATTAACGATATAATTAAATAGTACGGCGAAGAGGAAGTACGAAAGTTTTTATTTTTATATTTTAGGAGAGTAGCCCTTAAGTAGTTCTCGAATAAACTAAATATTAATATTAAGGCGTTAATACGTACCTTCGCTAGCCTTAAATAAATAGGTTATTTTATTAAATAATTTAAAATAAAAACGTTAGAAGCTATATATAAACTTCGTTTTAAGAAATATAAATTCGTTTAAATACGTACTAGTAAAACGCCTAGGTAGTATATAAATAAGATATTTAATCTAACTAAAGCCGCCGATATTCCTAGTATATATTAATAAATATTTATAATCTACGATTATATTAACTCTAATTTTAAATCTTTTATTAATCCGCCTAAACCTAGTATCTTATTAAATAAATTCCTTAATTTATTTAACGCTAAGGAAGAAGCCTAGCTAGGAATAATACGAAGTAATAGGACGACTAGGCCTCTACCGCCTCTTAAACTAAAGAGTTTACGGTAAAACTAGTAGAATTAATAATTTAACCGGTTCCGGCTATAATAGAACTAGTTACCTTAAGTTACTTCTTATTAATTTATTAATCCAACTTATTAGAATATACTAAATATCCTTTAAATGTAGTAGTAGCCTCGTTAAATTCAAATACTATTTATTTAGTTATAGATTACTAGTAATAGTACTAGGAATATACTTTTCCCTTCTAGAAATAAGAATCGTTTTAATTTTCAACCGCGTTAAGAAAACCGCGGGCCTATAACCGGTAGTTATAATTTTAATCGTTTCGGGTAATAGTAAATACCCCTTAGATATATAACTATTTACTATAAAACCGAGGTATAAAAGAATTATTCTTAAGAAAATAATATTATAAAGTAATAAATAGAAGAGTAATCCACGCCTAATATTAATTATATTAATAAATAGAGCCAGGATTAATAGTAAAAGAATTACTATAATAAATAAAACGAAATAATTAGTTATTAGGTAACTATTATTAATTCGCCTAAATAAATCGAGTACCGTATTTATAAAGAGTTGTTCTCTTCTAAAAACGTACTATATATATACTTTGGAAATTAAAGTTTAGGTAGGAACCCTACTAAAGCCTCCTACCCTAGATATTTAATTATAAATATTATTTAGAAGAGTAAATAGTCTTTAATAATAAACGAGAATACGGAAACCTATTATTAAATTAAAACGAATAACGAATTACTAAAATAGAAGTTTATTATTAAATTAAACTACGACTCTTCCAAAAATACGGGAATAGGATAAATATTTAGGAAGTACTAGTACACCGGTATTCGGGTCGGCCTAAACTCTAAAATTAAAGTAGAAAAGAATTATAAAGATATTAATTATAGAGTAATTATCGTCGACTGTAAATTTATAATACGTTTTCTTCTAAAAGCTAGAATCCGTACTATAGTAACCCTACTCTAAATTACCGGTATTAGTATTAACCGTTATATTATTTCTAAATATATCGTTACCTCCTTATACTTCCCCGAGAAAGATAAGAGCGGTAATAAAATAATAATCGAAACCGCCTCTAGGGAAGTTTATATTATAGATAATCTTAAAGTAAATATATTTATTAATATAGATATTATGGCCCCTAAAGGGATTAATATATTAATATCTCGATAAATAGTTTATATCGGTAGCTGCGATATAAAGTACCCTATCGACGTTTATTTAAAAGGTGTAAATATAAACCGGCCGGTATATACTACGAAAATAAAAGTTATCCCTCTATAAACTACTATAATTATTAAAGTCTATAAATTTAATTTATTAATACGAGACTACTTTTTTAAACCGGTAGATATTAATTTATATTTCTTTACCGGAATCGTTAATAATAGAATAAGATTAATACTTATAAAGAATGAGACGGATAAGTTCGTTAAGATCCTAAAAAATATAAGGCTTAGTTAGGTACTAAAGGTTTAATTTAATAACTATTATAGTATTACTATAAACGATAACGACGTTCGTAAACTCGTTATACGAAGGCCTCTTTAGGAGTATAAAGAAACTTTTATTAAAAATACTTTTAATAGTACGGTTACCGTTAGTACTAGTTTATTATTTCTTAAATAATCTTTAGAGGGTAAAGAGGTAGAGAACTTAACTAGTTCCCGGCCTTTTATTCTATTAATAGAGGTAATTATTTCGGTAAAAGATAATATCCTCTTAAATAATATTATTATTTATAGTAAATAACCGGAGTTAGTAAAGATTATTAATTAATTCTTTATACTCTAGGTAGAAGGAGGCTTTATTAATATTCTAGAAAACGAATAAATACGTATATTACTTCGCGCCGACTAGGAAGATAAAGTACTTAAAACGGTATATATTTATCCTATAAATAACGAGAGCCGGAAGATTATTAACGAAATCTTTAATAAACTATATATTTAGGGACGGTTTAAATAGACGATATAAATTACTTTATTTAATTTCCTAGTCTTCGTTATTTAAACTATAAAATTAGACGGTACTAAAAAGGGCCGTGCCGTTATTAATATTCGAGATTTAAATATTATAATTATAGTAGACGTCTACTATTTACCTCTATAAAATAATATAATTAACGCCGTTAAGGGTTATCGTTAGATTATTATTATCGACGCGGCTAGTTTCTTCTATTAATAGCGAGTACACTCTAAGGATAAATATAAATTTACTATTATATTTACGCTGCGGAATAGAGAAGGGAAGGGAAGGGAATAACCCCCGCTCTCTTCCCTTCTAGTAGGGAAGGGAGTAGAAGGGAAGAAGTAAGGATTATTAAGGAAGAGAAGAGATTACCTATTATTCTCTTCCTCTCTATTCTCCCTATAGGGCTGCTTTATAAATAGTTTATATATACGCGTATATATACCCTATTGTTACTTTTATATGGGCTATATATACCCCTATATATAACTATATATACGTATATATATACTTTATTACTGTTCTTATGTGGCCTATATATACCTTTATATATAGTTTATTACTATTTCTATATAACCTATATATACCCCTATATCTAGTTTATATATACGTATATATATACCCTATTATTATTTTTATATAGTTTATATATACCCCTATATATAGCCTATGGCCCCTATATATAGTTTATATATATATATATATATACCTTATTATTATTCTTATATAGTTTATATATACCCCTATATATGACCTATAACTCCTATATATGACTTATATATATATTTATATATAGTTTATATATACGCGTATATATACCCTATTACTACTCTTATATGGTTTATATATACGCGTATACCTTATTACTACCCCTATATATAGCCTATATATACGCGTATATATACTCTATTAAATGGTATAAAGATTAGGATAATTAGGAAAGTGGTTAAAACGCTAAACCTTATATATAATTTAGACTAGCGCAGTAATAGCCTATATATACACGGAGTAATAAATGATATATAGGGGCCATATTTTGAAGTAGTAATAGGCTCATATATAGGCTATATATGAGAGTATATATAAACTATATATAGGGGTATATATAGGTTATATAAGAGTAGTAATAGGGTATATATACGTATATACATAGGCTATATAGGAGTAGTAATGGGGTATATATACGTGTATATATAGGTTATATATAGGAGTCATAGGCTATATATAGGGGTATATATAAACTATATAGGAGTAGTAAATGGGGTATATATACGCGTATATATAACTATATATAGGGGTATATATAGGTCATATAGGAGTAGTAATAGGGTATATATACACGTATATATAGGTTATATATAGGGGTATATATAGCCCATTCTTACCCCTATAAACTATATATAGCTAGTACCAAGAGGCTAGTCTAGATTAGATATAAGGTTTGGCGTTTCTTGACCGTTTTCCTAATTGTCTTAATCTTTATACTACTTAATAGAGGATATATACGCGTATATATAGTTATATATAGGGGTATATACGGGCTATATAGGAGTAGTAATAGGGTATATATAAATATATATATAGGCTATATAGGAGCAGTAATAGGGTATATATACGCGTATATATAACTATATATAAGAGTATATATAGGCCATATAGGAACAGTAATAGGGTATATATACGCGCATATATAGGTCGTATATGAGTATATATATAGGCTATATATAGGAGCCATAGGTTATATATAAGGGTATATATAGGCTATATAAAAGTAGTAATAGGGTATGTATACGCGTATACATAGGCTATATATAGGGGCTATAGGCCATATATAGGGGTATATATAGGCCATATAAGTACGCTGCGGAACAGGGCAGGGATTACCTTCCCTGCTATTCCCTTCCTCCCTGCTCTCCCTATAGGGCTGCCCCATATATGGCCATATATGCGCGCATGCATGCCCCATTGCTGCCCCCATATATGGCCCATGTATGCGCGCATGCATGCCCCACTGCTGCCCCCATATATGGCCCATGTATGCGCGCATGCATGCCCCATTGCTGCTCCCATGTGGCCCATGTATGCGCGCATGCATGCCCCAATGCTGCTCCCATGTGGCCCATATATGCGCCCATGTATGCCCCATTGCTGCTCCCATGTGGCCCATATATACCCCCATATATGGCCATGTATGCGCGTATGCATGCCCTATTGCTGCTCCCATATGGCCCATATATGCGCCCATGTATGCCCCGTTGCTGCTCCCATGTGGCCCATATATGCCCCCATATATGG
>JAABUW010000168.1_pt1 | contig 140305 bp, 139 predicted proteins | sample 5560081 | NCBI WGS metagenome assembly JAABUW01 (sample SAMN10711882, study PRJNA513363) | rock metagenome | isolation source: Antarctica rocks | place: Antarctica: Victoria Land, Knobhead sud
CCCTAGTATATATACTATAAAAAGTCAAAGTTAAAAAAAAAAAAAAAAAAAAGTTGCTAAATCGGTGCAATATCGCTGCTTAATCGGTACATAATATACTTAGAATGCAGGACATGAGTAGATACGCATTTCTAGTATTTTATACAATTTCGGTGTAAAATGCGCAAAAATCGGGGTTTCCGGACTTACCGATATAGAGTATAAAACTAGATATAGAGACTACGCTATACCCTCTCCTACGACTTTTGGGTATAAAGTCTTATCTATTACCCTTATACTCTTTGTTTCTTCCTCCTACCTATTACTTTATCTATATTATTTCATTATTCGTCTCGTAATATACCTTCTTTACTCCTACTAAGATATAGTTCTACGATATTTATATATTCTCTCTTTTTATCTCTTTTTTTTCTATTCACTCTTACTTCTACCTATACTCTCTACTCTATACGTTTTACTCTTCTCGCCGTCTCTAATACCGAAGGAGAAGTCCTCGGAAGATTTCTTCTAACGAGCTCGTAAAAAGGGTTCTAAGATTAATAAGAAATAATACTAAAGTCTAGAAATACCTCGAATTTAAGACTACGAAGAACTACGAGCGTACCTTGGATTTATAGAACGGGTAAGTCTACTACCCTAGGCCTTTGCGTATTTTTAAAGAAATAAAACGAATCGTAGTCTCTACCCACTTTTACTTCTTTATATTCCTACCCTTTAACTTCTCCCCCTCAAAATTCATAACTCGTACCCTAGGACGCCTACGTAGCTCCCGCCCCGGCTCCTAGATATATACTCTATTCTCTCTTTAATTTTTTTTAACTACTCTTATCTCTCCCCTTCGTTATTTAGGATATAATTTAAATACTTTTCCGAACCTATACTATACCCGGGGGTTTAATATACTAGCCTTTCTACGTCCTCTACGAACTTTATCGAGATATAGATTATATATAATATACGAAAATTTAATATAAATAAAATAGATTTACGGTTATATAGAGAGTACTAAATTTTATAGAGATAACGGGGTATATAATATATTTATAAATAATATATTAAATTAGGTTTATAGTAAATATAACGATAATTAGTAAAACGATATTATATAGTAAATATTCTTTATTTCCTCGTTCAAGATCTATATACTATTTGGATTACTAGGTTTATACTAGGAAGAAATTCTACTAAATTAACTTTTATATTATATTTTCTTCTATTTAGAATTTAACGAATTCTACTCCGGCTTTTAATATATCGGCTATAATAATCCTCTCCGCTTAATTATTATATAGATTATATTTAAAGTCCTCCCCTCTACTCTCTTTATTTAATATCTTTTCTTTAAATAATCAAAGTTCTATTAACTACCCCGCGATTTTTATAGTAATCTCTAACTCCTCTTTCCTACCTATTTAATCTACTATTTCGGTACCGAAATCGGTCTCGCTATCGCTAGCGGCGATTCGAGTAGTAAAGCTACTAGAACGGTTACGCCTATAAAGAGGGATTAATATTTTATATATAATCGATTAGAAGAAGGGGGGGGGGGCGTTATTTTAATATTTTGAGAGTTTTTAGAGGATAGGGGATAGTAACTTTTATACTAGGAATATAGTATTAGAGAGGGTAATAGAGGGGAAGAGAGTAGTTTATATTAACCCAAGGGGGGGATATTTATATATATAATATATATACCCTAAACTTCTTTAAGGATTCGAGGTCATTAGTTACTCTTCTTCGTTCGCGGAACGAAAAAACTAAGCCGTTTTAGAGTACTTTCTCCGTACTAGTAAATACTATAGCTCGTGTACGCCCTTGAACGCTATTTGTATACTTATTCTCCCCCCTCTCCGCCCTACCCTCCAGGTCACGCCGTAGGTCGTCCATCTTCTTTTCAACATATCTAAAATCGGTTCTCACTTCACGAAACCCTTATTAACGTAATAGAGAAGGGGATCGAGTAGTAATTAGCACTTAGCATCTATTCCTTACCCTTACTCATTGATAGCTCATCACTTAACCTCCTTAATCAGACCTAGATTCTGAAAAATTACCTCGCTACTCGCGCGGAGTCAAACCCGAACACAGAGTTCAAGCGATAGCTGCTAATTCAGCGAAAGTAAGGGATAGAAGAAATCTTAAGTACATATTATTTGGCCATTTTGGAAATTGTTTTCCTAATATCGATGGAAGGATTATACGGGGGAAAAGGTTTTTGGTGGTAGGGAGAGAGGCGAGAGAGACGAGAGGTTGAATATTAGATTTGCTTTTGCTGATTTTGAGTTTTGTGAAGGAGTATGAGGAGTTTTTGCAGCGAGAATTAAGAGGAATCAGAGGATGCTGTATTTCGTTGCTTTACCTTGGGGTATTTACTATGGAGTCTTTATTTGCCGCCCTCTCTTGCTCCCCCAATGTTCCTTCCTCCCCCGTAGTCCTAGAAATAAAATCACCCCAATCCGATACGCGGCGTGAAATATTTTTCCTTCCAAACGTCTGAGATGTATCTTTAAACGGGTTCCAGGCAATTTGCTAAGTCTAAATAGTAAACATTCACTTAAGGCTCTAGACCTCTTGGTCGGTACTAGACCTGCGTTATCCTCCAATCCGGGCCCAAGGATACACTGAATAAATCAACTTAGTCTAAGGCACCGAACAAATTAAATGAGGGGTAACCTATTGTTCCATCTACAGTGTCAGTCTTAAGTGCGCTTAGACCTCGCAACCATGCAGTTCAGCAGCTTCTAGATAAGAGAAAACATTGTCCGTAGTTTGCCTAAATGGTAATTTCAATCTCTGTCTTCTTGAACTCCTAATTATAATCGTAAGTAGATATTAGGATAGCTATCAATTTGATACAAAGTAATGTTACTTACTGCGTTGCTGATCTAGCTGGAGTGAGCTCTAAAACAGCACTCGCCTCGCCGCTATGATTCCTGAGAGGTCCCATCGCTGTATTGCAGTTCGATCCATCCAACTCTGCCAGTCTTTATCCTGCGAGGGTTTCATGATATTCGCGTACTCCCAGTAGTCTGGATACCACCCTGCCAGCTCCCAGTCAATGATGCCGGTAATATGGCCACTCTCATCCACCATGATATTGCGTGGGGCAATATCCCCGTGGGCAAAGACAGAAACATTGGACCGGGGCAGCATGCTAAGCAGTGTATCCGCGTACCGTTCACCATAGTAACGGAGGTAGCGTTGGTGGATACGAACGCGAACAGCTTCATCGGTATGGAGGAATCTAGGTGGGTCTTCAAGGTCCTGAAGAAGTGGATCTGTTATGGCCGGTGAGCCATCGGCAAGGCACTGGTAGAGGTGGGCCAGGTGGGGGGGACGTAGTATCTGTCGCCACTGGGCAATCATAGTCCAGATCTCACGGCATACTCGCTCTCTATTGCGTTCATCAAGCCCGTCCCATATTGACTTGAGCGTGAAACCAGGTACAAAGCTCATGCCTATGTTGCCCTTGTCGGGCTCATAGTTCGAGAAGATAATTATCGGAACTGGGACGCTGGTGTGCTGCTTTACGAGCCTTATAGCGACTTCTTCGCTATACCGTACGCGGCTACCGGACTTGCAGACCAGATTGTTGTCATGGCATGTCACATGGCCCCCTCCCTGCCGGCTAAGGATGCGAACCTCGCCGTCACTGTCATCACCACCTATTTCACGTCAGTATATATTGACCGATTGCCCCAGCTTCGCACGACAGAGTGCATACTCAAATCCATAATTACGGACAATCCAAACAAGGGTAAGGTAGGCTAGCGAAAGGTATGGTAGGCATGGGAGCTCGGTAGTGAGGGTACATATACAATAATAGTGGAGCAGCTGTGAATGGGCAAAAGTGAATAAGATTGAAGACGGTAGGACTGTTCAAACCCCACTTGGTCTGGCCGATTTACGATAGGGCCTTGATGGAATACAGCGATATCTGACGCCACTGACGTATGCGTTCATGAGTTGAATAGTTCGTTGATTGTTCTATGGAGGTAGGGAGCATGCTACATGATAGGAGTTCATGCCAAGGATTGCTTAGTCACCTAAGGCTGAGGCTGATTTCCAATAGGCCTGTCTTTCGTCTTCAGCTTGTACTTCAATAATTATAACTCGAATTGGAAGTTTTGGCTGCAAATCTTTCAATATAGTTGATTCTCTATAATTTTGCAATACAAAGTTTTCGCTGGAAGGGACTTCTTGAGGGATCGGCAATTTCTCGGCAAAATACTAAAAACGATTGCCTTTTGCAACAGGCTAAACCACCAATAATGAAAGTTGCTCTGAATTGAAAATCTTTGGTATAGAAGTTGGGCAATGCGCGATTCTCTTTCGCTTTTGTGCGATGATATTTGTGATTGGTCAAGGTTCCTTGTTGCGGAAGGGTAAATCCGAAACGCCTAAGTAGGTGTTGTTGGTTCGAAAATCAAATACCAATAAGAGAGCAGGATATTAAAGGATTTGCCAGTGCTAGGCGGTAGGATTGTCGCATCTAGACAGAAACATGTCGAGAGTCGAGACTACCTAGTTGAAGGATCTTCTCCGAATCCAGCTCTCAGGAATTCAACGGATTTGAATTCGTGTGATGCTTCTCTCAGCGACACCAGTAACCAGCCGTTCCAGCTATGCGCGCGCTATGTTTTTGGCTGCATTTATGCCGGGTTAAGGCATAGCAGAGGTCATTCCTACATGTTAAGTTCTGATCCTTCTGGAGCGCGGCGCGCGATAGGATCTTTGAGAGAAGATAGGACCCAATGATTGTTTTGGAACTTGGTCAACCAGAAACCAATTGGTTAGGTTCGGGTCTTCTGAAGAGGAGGACTATACCTTCCCCTGTTATGATGGCTGCCAATATGCCCGGTTAAGGAATAGATATCTTAATACATCCGCGCTTGTCTATCAAGCTATTAACATTGGGATCTGTCAGCATCCAAAGGCCTATAAAATCATATATGGTTCCCACCGACTCCTTTTCCAGAGGCCAACCAGAAGCAAAGCCAAATATACGACATCAACCAGAAGAACCGTCTGATCCACGAAATTGAAAGCAAAACAGTATGAGACTCTACCCCAAACTATAACCCAGATGGCAAAGACTGAACCTATTCAGCAATCTATATGTCTAGCCCCCAAATTCAAACACATGGAAACTGGCAGTACACAACTTTTGGGGGAAAGCAGTGGAAGCGCCGGCTGGGCACGACAGAATGGAAAAAAGCAGACAGCCCTCCTCCTTCCGGACCTCCGCCTATGGAACTCAAACTTGTCCGGTAGGAGCAGGTTGCTGGCGAACCATATCACTGGTCACTTTTTCTTGCCCGTGAGGGTCAGCCAGGCGCCGTCTTTCAGGTGAAAGGGGACGCTCTTACCATGCATTTTGCCCACGCCAACAACGTCAATGTCCTGAGTTCCCAATCCTACAAAGATTCGTATATCATCGCCCGGCCCACCGAGCAGCAGGCTGCAAGGGTGCGCTATTGGGCCACTCATGAGGCCCCGCCGAGAGCGCCAAATCAAGCTGCCGTTAGGGAAAACTGTCAGGGGTGGACAATCCGGGTCATTAGACGCCTGGTGGCGGAAGGGATTGTTCAGCAGAATTGGGTGAATACTGCTGGCAGCCTTCAACAGCACGTCCACTAGGCATTCTCGCGCGTGACAAAAGGAATGGCTCTATCTACTCACCACAAATGGGATGCGATTGTCATCCCTGTTAGGAATCATAGGTGGTGGATGTGTGATTAAATTGCTGTGAGGGAAAATGCAGGTGGATTCTTTTTGTTTCTGTTTCTGTTCCTGGAGGAAATCATGTACACTAAGCCTTTTTGGCGCTCGCGAGTCCGAACCCCTACGCTCATTCAGTATCGGACCTCAGTCAAGTCCATCACGCTTAATGCTGATCCCTACAGCGCTTTAAATTATAGATTGTATCCAACAATATGTCGAACGTTGTTAAGACTTTGACAGCCGAGGGAATGTCTGAACATCTTCAAAGACCACTCTATTCGGTATATCTCATTGCTGACGGACGAGACTTTTGTTGATACTTTTTTGTCATAGAGCGAGCTGAGAACTATCCATGAAGAGGACTCAGCGCCAAGTCTTATTTACTTCTATCCCCGGTTGGGTTGGCGCAAGGGCTTTACCAGACAAAATCCTATACCCTTTCTTTTGCTTCTTCTTTCCTTACACGAGATCTTGTATCTTAGCCACCACTCAAGCTACCTTACCTACACGATGTGCCTCCGTCACATTGGCATTAAATATGATAAAGTGAAAGGCCGGGCTGGCCGGATGGAATGTAAGCGAGGGTGAATTCAAACAGCATTGATTGGGGCCATAGGCAGCAGTATTCAAAGAGGTGGGCAGCAATATACTGCCAGCCAAGGCAATTGAAGCCGGGCTTAAGGGAGCCCATTCAGGCTCCAGCGTGTTACGCCCCTGCCCTGCCCCGCAGGAACTCAGCTCAGGCACGTCTCAGGGCCACTCACCCCGGCTCACCTTGGCTCACCTAAAAGCAGCCGCTGCTCACCTAAGAGGCTAGAAGCGGAAGGGGCAGAAATGTTTCGTGATCAGGCCTAGAGAGGTATGTAGACCTCCAAACAACACATGAACGGTTAGCGGGCTCATTGACCAGCCCTAGCCCAATGGCCGACCGATCAAGCTTCCTCATCATCCCACCCACCCTCCTCCAATAAAAACCCCCTAACCCTCTCCCTAACCTCCATAATCTCACTGCCAAGCGCTTCCTCCCATTGTCCCTCCACAATCCCCACCTTCTCCTTCAGATCCTCTGTCAATCTCCGTTCCTCCCTTCTCTGATGCTCCTCCCCGGAATGCGCGTCAACCCTGCATCTCGCAATAAGCGTATGTGAGCGTATCTCATGAAGCAGGCAAAGCAGGTTGATCTGCGACTCGATGAACTGATACGTGCTCTTTTCTGCATGGCCGAGGAGAGAGTAGAGATATTGTAGGGGGTGATCGTAGTAGCTGGGGTTTTCGGCGTATTCGTCTGCAGGGATTTGGATGTCGAATCCATCTAATTCGCCAGGGACCTTGTGGAGAATCTCGAGCAGTGAAGGCGCGATATCCCAGAAAGCGGACAACTGAACCTCGACGCCGCGACTGACGTTGTTTTCGACAACGGAGAGAAAAGCTTCAGCGCGTGAGCAGACGGCTTGTTCAAAGGCCAGCCGCCGATCTTGGGCATCTTTGGCGAAGAATGTTTCGGCTTCGGCGTATTTGTCCTGGCTTTGAGATTGCTGGTATGGAAGCAGAACGATGGCTTTATATCTATCATTGCGCTCGCTGAGGAGATCGTAGATCTGCCGGTGGAGGGTCTCGCGGGCTTCAAAAAGCCATTTGAGTTGGGTGAGCTTTTCCAGCAGCTCTGGCTGCTCATCGCCTTCTTCTTGAGGTAGATTCGGGCTATGGGACTGCGCATCGGAGAAGAGGCGACTGCTGAGCTTCCCGAGTGACGAGGTTGCTAAGATGATCCGCTCTGAGAAGATGGAGTGCAGAGGTGTGAGCACAAGATTTTGGTAGAGATCAAAGTCATCTTGCGTGACTTCCTTCTCGGACCTCATGATCTTCGCGTCGAGCTCCGTCTCAGCTTCATCGAATTGGTTTTGAGACATCTCGCCATGCTCTATGCGAAACTCAATGTCCTGTCTGTGTAGTGAACGCTGATGCTTACACCAGGAATCAGCTCGTTGCCGCTTCTCAAGTATTTGCGTTTGGTAAGATTCTTTGACCGATTCAACTTCTTCCTTCTGGTTCAAAGATCGCACGACGTCTCTCACATCTGATAGCTCTGGATGATTGTTGTTCACGGCCGGATGATGCCGCGGATAAGGTGGCGGTAGCGTCACAAGTCGCGAGATGTCCAGCCTTTTGGGATCTGGAGTGAAAGGCGCAGAATGAGGTGTTGGTGGGTATTGAGGTACTGTTGGCGCTGAGGGATCTTCTTCATGCCAGCCGACTTTCTCAGGAGGGTACTCGTCCAGCCCATATGAAGGTTGCTGGTTTGAATTCTGTGCCTGCCAGTGCACGTTGTTGGTCGAGCTAGACTGCGCGTTCTCGTACAATGCGGGTGAATTGCGAGCTACACCCATGTACTTCGATTCTCGCTTTGATCTCCCTAGGACATTGAAAGCGTCCGCTTGGCCAGCGTCACCGGATCTGGATTGATCTTCCCACCACCGGCTGGGAGCTCTGCCTCGTGAGTCCATCTCATCTTGCCCGGTGACGATGCTCATGCTTGCTATAGGTGATAAGCATGGCACATAGTCTTTCCACCAGGTGCTCTCTGACCTATGTTGAGTACTGCTGTTTGTTGTGGCGCTACTAGGGGACTCGTGAGTGCGACTGGCAGCGGAGAGGTCCCCCTGAGAGGCTTGCGAGGACGAATCGCCTAATGCACTTGATGCTATACTGGTCCGCTTAGAGGTGACTTCTCTTGATGAAGAGACTCGCTGTTCTTCAGGGGGGTCGGCGTCGGTAGTATGATGGGCAAAAATGTCTTGTACCAAGTCATCGATATCGATGCCTTCTTCTTCGAAGACAGACGCGTATTGCTCTCGCCGTATCCTTGACTCGGCAATTATGTACTGGACGAAAAGGTGAAGCCTATCGGCGTCGTTCGCAGCCGCTGCTTCGCGTTCTGCAAAGATGCGATGACGCTCAATGGCGCGACCAGCAAAAGCTTTCGGGCTTTCTGGACCCAGAAGATCTACTACTGGAGCTTGCCTTGCCTTAGTCGCAGGCCTTAATGGTACCTGCATCGAATCGTCCGAATTTGGCATATGCAACAGATGGGATATGGGTCGCTGCTTTGGTCCAGCCGGAACCATCAAAGACAATTTAGAAGGCCCTAGTGACCGTCGCGTTGTTGGTGAGTGAGGTAACTTTGACGGTAAACGAGGTGAGGCAACCTCCTCAGGAGAGGAGCTGAGAGCGGCTTCTCTGCCAGGCGAGAGTGGAGGTGTGTATGAGGACTCTTGCCGCCGGCTAGACTCTGCCTGAGGCGTGGTATGCGAAGAAGAAAAAGATATAGCTTTTCCAGACGCAATTTTGGGCTCAGCGCTATGCAATGCACCATCTAGACTTTGCATGCTCTTGCCACTCTTGGGGGTTGATTTCGAATGCATCCTCTCCTTTGCTGATCGCGGCGCTGGTAGAATCAAATCTGTAGGCTTCACGACCCGGAAGTCCTCTGACCATGGAGCCACTGCGCTTTGCGGCTCCATTACAGGGTCCTCAACGGCTCTGCCCTTGCCGTTCCTGCTTTCACTACGCCGCTCACGAATACCCTTTGAGGTACTCCGGTTTCTGACTGCGGGGCTACGGAACAAGCCCCCAGCTGAGGAGTCTCTGCGCGAATGTCCTGGCGTTGTAGTCGTAGATGTATGTGGGTAGTCCACACCCGATCGTCTCTTGTACAATATACTACCTGTATCGATATGTAATGGTGAAGGTCCTTTCGAATTGGTGCGAGGGCTCAAATGGTCTTGAAGATGTATGTCATCGCCTTCCCTCCAGTCTCCTGGAGTTGGCGGTATAGCATCCAGGGCCGTACCAGTGCCTGGTGGACGCTTCTGACGGAAAGGCAGTGTGGGTGCCAATTCTGCTGATGGGCTTTCGGTATGCCGGTTTAAGCTTTGCGACCGAGCAGATGCCGGTGGAGGACCCGGTGGTGGTGGAGGCAGTGGCATACCTTGTTCCCAAGTCACTGGGCTGGGTGAGTGGCTGGCCGACCGAGAAGCTCCGCCCATTATACCTATTGCTCCTGTTGAAGCCGCCCTGCGAGCTGCAGGTGCGCGTACCGTATGATCGCTAGAAGTAGCCTCCGGTGCTTGCGGGAGCACCTGAGCTGTATGTTGCTGCAAAGTATCAGTTGCAGTGATTGGCGATGCGGCGCTCGCACGTTTACCCCTTGAGGTTAACGAGGACAGTATTCGATCTGCGTGGTTCTTAGACCCCGCGCGGAGTCGTTGACCTGAGGTAGGAGGCGGTGGAGGAAATGATTGCGTTACAGCAGCATTTGGAGAGCCATGCGGGCTCTCTTGTTCGCGAAGCACAGGCGATGGTCCTTGTGTATACCGCGCATGGAAGTCAGGCGACAACGTTGTGGCAGCGCTGACTGGTGTGCCGTATTGGGAGGGTTCTGTCCCAGGGGTTGTAATATCAGATGGAGAAACGAGGTTCGCAGAACGGCGCGGCGAGTCTTGTGCGTCAGGGTCCCGACGAGGGGAGTAGGGTGGTGGTGGAGAGGCAACTGGCTCTGTGATCATTTCAGTCAGTCAAAGCTCCGTATGTTGTACAGTCATCCCTACCGTCTGGTCCAACGGGACGCGGCGCCAGTGCCACTACCCTGGACGATCGACCATCGTGTCCGTGTTCTCCTCCGGAAGCGGGAGAGGTATGGCTCACTGGTCCCCATTGCTGAGGATTGTAGGCCGCACTGAAGCCTGATTGTGACCGAAAAGCCATGGGCGAGGTCCCTCTCATTGCACCGCCAGGGGACGGAGGCACGGCCGAGTATGCTGACTGTGGGTATGTCGAGAAGGGAGTACTCAGAGTCGTAGACGAGATGGGAGTCTGGGATAGTCCCCCAATTCCAAGACCATTGTTGCGAGCTTGGCCTAGACTTGTAGTGAGGAGGTTTGGGGGTTGGACAGCGTGCTGACGGCGGCGCGGAGGTATTATCGCTATTTCTGCCTGTGCTGGTGAGAGAGCATATGTATTTGGGAGAGACATTCTCGGGTAGGTACAGCAGAGGCCTGCTTCGAGGCCTCTGGCTCTGTTGGCTATCGCATCTTCACTGTGACAAGGCGACGAAACAAGATACTGATCTTCATGAAGAACAGGAGATCAACCAGTGTCAATGTTAATGCAGTGGTGCAGAATGTTCCTCTGGTGAAGCGCGAGCATTCTCCGAGTGCAATTGGTGGACGGAGTTCTGGATCACATCTTGCTACAAGAGGTAGATGCTAGCCGAATCTATTCTTTGCATCAAGGAGGGTATACTAGAGCCAATTGGTGATGGTCATGAGACGGAAGGAGGTTAGGGCTCAAGATGGTCGTATCAAGGCTGGCGAATGAGAATAAAGATCATAAGCCGGGCGCTTACAGGCCCTCTTCACGACCACTCCTTTATGCATGCTGCCATGTCTACGGAGTACAGAACGACGGATCATCAAAGCAAGGTGCTACACGCTCGACCTAGCTTTCATTTATCTCTTCAAGCAGATGCGACGTCTTCTAAGTCTTAGCACAGCGGTTTGACTACGGAGTACATACCTTACTTTACATAGATAATTTAACCGTACAAAGCTGGCGGGAAAATACTCTAGATTCCAACTGAATAAATGAACAGCCACAAATCGAAATGTTGATGCACTTTGAATATTTCTATCATTGGCAGCTACCTGGCATGTCTATCATACAGAGCTAGCAAATAGGGTATTGTTCTTTCCATCACCACATGAATTGGCTTTAGCTCGCGCCAAGCTGGAAGAGATGCCGTTTATATGATGCATGACCCTATGCGCGAAACCGAAAGAAGTATTAGAACCTGCCATGATAATGACGAAAGGCCGTCCAAGTAACATGTCAGCTCAGCTGCCAGTGGTGTTCTTAGAGATGTAGAAAGTGTTAAGGTTGCTGAGGGTACATTGTGTTGGTGTGGGGAGAAACTGCAGGCATAGACTTATCGAGAGAGTAGTGTTAGTTGGGACGTTGGCGATTGGCGTATAACAGTGAAAGGTCGCACATGCTCCAAGGAGTTGGATGGTGTCCCAGCCAAAGAGATCTATGCCTTCACCTCCTCGCTATCAGCTCCGTTTGGCTGCTGCTCCGAGGATGGACCCTCTTGCGATGCACTGCCATCAGCACCTTGATTCTTAACGTAGTCATTGAACACGGCGAGTGCTTCGTCAACCTTTTCGCGCAATTTCTCGTTGTTGTCAATCCTGTTTCTGTAAGCTTAAATCAGCATCTAACAGGGGGAAGAGGGCTTACAAAGATAGTAGCTCTTCGTTGTCCATCTCCAAGAGCATACCAGTGATCTTGCCGGCTAGCTCGGGCTGCAAGACCTGAATCTTGGGGTAGATTGCTTCGCCTAGGAGTTGCTTCTGTTGGTTAGATGGCGCATTGGAGAGGTTCTGGAGCTCTTGCGAAGGTCCGCCAGCTGCTGAAGGCACGCCTTGTTGGCCTGCGCCGAAGCCAACAGGACCGCGGGCTTGTGGAGGAAAGCCTCCCATCTGGCCAGGCTGCATACCCATGTTCATTCCCATACCACCACGGCCAGGCTGAGACGGGAATTGCTGAGGACGCCCATCTCTACCACGCATACCCTGAAGACCCGTCATCTGCTGTGGCATACCCTGCATGCCTTGCATACCCTGCATCTGGCCTCGACCACCTTGCCCACCGCGGCCCAATTGTGCTGCTTGAGCCAGGGTTTGCGGGAAACCGGCCATGCCAGCTGGGAAACCACCAGGACCAACCTGAGGCATTGCACCAAGAGGCATCTGGCCAGGCATTCCAAAAGCGTTGGGAGGCATTTGCTGACCGCCTCGACCACCTTGCTGGGCTTGCATACCGGGGAACTGACCACCTCGTCCGGCTTGCATACCAGGCAGCATCATACCTTGCTGAGGTGCGAATGGCATACCACCACGTCCGGTTGCGTTAGGTGCAACCATACCAGGCTGCTGACCAGGGCCGTAGAACATCGCCGGCTGCATGAAGGGCTGTTGAGGCATTCCTGCGGCGGCGGCGGCTTGCTGCATACGGAGAGCGTTGCGTGCTTGAATACTCTGTTCCAGCTGTGTCTTACGAACATCCTTGCGCATCGCAACGGCAACGTACAACGGCTTTCCATTGACCATCTTCTGATGGAAGTCGCTGACAGCCTTGGTAGCTTCATCAGCATTGCTGAAGCAGACGAAACCAAAACCCTTGCTCTTTCCAAGTGGTCGCTTAACTTTGGTATCCTTCTTGGAATCGTCGTCCTTGGCGTCGTCTTTCTCGTTTTTGTTCTCGTCGTCTTCCACGCTTCCCTCTTTCTCGGGCTCCTTCTTGTTCTCTTTGTCCTTTTCACTGTCGGCTGACTCGCTCCCCTCGGGCCCAGCATCACGCATAACCTTCGCTGAGGTGACGTTGCCCGCACCAGCAAAGATCTCCCGAAGCTTCTCATCATCGATTTCATCATCCAAGTTTTTGACGTACAGATTCACACCTTGATACTTGGATGCCTTCTCCTGACGAGCTGCTTCATGCTGCTTCCGGAGCTCCTCTTCGCGCTCGGACTTCTTCTGGGCACGACCAACGTAAAGAACTTGGCCCTTGAAGTCTTTGTTGTGGAGTTCATCCACGGCAGTAGCTGCATTCTCGTGCTTGACATAGTTCACAAAGCCAAAGCCACGACTCTTGCCGCTATCCGCATCCCTTGCGATCGAGGCTGATGTAACATCGCCGTATTTCTCGAATAATGCTCGGAAATCCTCGTCTGTCGCCTCGGGCTCAACGTTCTTGACGTAGATATTCGTAAAGTTTGCCTTCATCTCATCGAATTTGCTGTCGCGATCCTTTCTTGGGATATGATGGCCCACGAACACCTTCTTCTCGTTCAGCAACATGCCATTCACAGACTTGATGGCATTGTTGGCGCCCTCCGCAGTCTCGTAGTGGACGAAGCCATAGCCTTTGGAGGCTCCAAATTCATCCTGAGCAACCTTACAACTCAGGATGTTCCCAAAGGAAGCGAAGGTGTCGTGCAACGCTTTGTTGTCGATAGCGGTATCCAAGTTCTTAATGAAGACATTGCCTTGGCCAGTCTTGCGGAGAGCAGGGTCACGCTGGGACCACATGATACGGCAGGGACGGCCTTTTATGACAGTGTAATTTAGCTCTTCCATAGCACGCTCGCCATCAGCGGTATTGTTGTAGTTAACATAGGCATAGCCAAGGGAGCGACGAGTAACAGCGTCACGGCAGACACGAATCGAGGCTACCTGGCCGATGGAAGAGAAAAGCTCGAACAGCATAGCTTCAGTCACAGCCGGGTCCAGCTCACCGACATACAGCGAGGCGGAGTGAGGCTGGTTGGAACCGCCTGGAGCTGCGGAGCTTGGGGTTTGGAGAGCCTCTTGGTCATTTGGGGACGGAGCTCCACCGACACTTGTATCGATACCGTTGGGTACACCACCATTTGTAGGAGCATTTAATTTGTCATCGATGGAGAGCTTTTCAAGCGAAGGGGGCGAACCCGATGCAGCTTCGGCGGACATGGTGATAGAGCTGTTTCGTTGGAAGAGAGGTTAGCCGTATCTTCGCAAAGTATTTGAGTCTCTAGACTCGTAATGGCGGTACATTAGGAAAGGATGGGAACAAAGAACGTCTTTTGTGAGCTCACAAAGGTTTTGGTGGGAAATGACTGGACGGCTTGGAGGTATAGAGATGTTAAAGACACTGTAGTAGGTCTCGAGATCAGCAATGTTCTGTACAGCTTGTTATTAAGACCGTATCCAGCTTTGAAACGGTGTAACGCTACCTCTCAGAGACAGGTCAAGCCCAAGTCAGGTTTTTGTCAGATCAGAGTGACGACCTACACAGCTTTGCCCAGTATGGGTTTTCAGTGATTTTCAAGTTTTTTTCTGTTGTCACGAGGGTTTTCTAAAGGGGAGTGTGCAGGCGTTCAAAACAATCGTGGTGCGTCTTGTTCTGGATGGCTGAAATTTTATGTTTGTGAGATGGGCGAGCTTGGAAAAAAGAGAGATTATCGGAAAGTCTATAGCGTGTTGCGGCTAGCGTGGCAGGAACGCAGCCGAGCCGAAGTTTATCCATCAGGAAAGCCCAGAAAACGGAACGATTGAATACAGATGGTTCCGACTTTCTCAAGTACTATGTTTGAATAGTATCTAACAAGACTACTTCCAAAGGGATGGCAAAATGCCAAACTAGACGTATTCCTACTACCAGCACCGCGGCTGCGATCCGTTTTAACATCTTATCGATTTTCATGTCGCTCTTTCTTTTCTTCCGTACCTTCCACTTTGGCTGTTGGTTCTCAATTGTAGTACGCTTACTTTTTTTCACGACAACATTTAGACATCTTTATCGCAGGGTCGACTTTGCCATTTTGCCCTTGATACCCTGGACTTCTAGAACCGTATCCTACTTGTCGCTTACACTTTCGGGACGCGTTCAGACCGGACCTTCTTCCCATATGTTGGGAAACACCTCATTAAAATACCTACCTTCCAGTCTTCAAACTCGTGAGCACTGATCGAGTCTGGAATGTTAAGCAACTCGTTAGCTGGTAGTGGAGATTGCAGCAGCTGGGACTGAAAGCTACCCTTGGCCTCGTAATTCGGTCCTAGGACATTCTGATCACTCTAATTCGCAGTGGAAGCTAGTTTTACATTTAGACTGTCTACAATTTCGAAACACGCTATCTTCATGCTATCATGGTCTACGACAAGGCTACATAGTTCCTACTCAGATGATAGCCGCACTAGCTTGCGTGAAGGTTTGTATCGAATTATGCTAGGGTGAGAATTGTTTGGCTCTCTGGATGATGATATCGAAGCTCCATATGAATGGGCTCTGATGGACACGCTGTATGTAACTCTGATAGCACTATCTATAAAACACATTGTAAAGGTCTTGCTTTCTCCTTTGAAAGATCCATCGGCCCCATCTATAATCTCTCAGCCTTGGTGGCGGATATAAGCTTCGGTGTTTAGCCCGTCAGAGCCAATTCATTGCAATCCGTATCATCTCTAGGACATGCCTTCAGTGGCCACTCCTAGCGCGACTCGAGCCAGGAACATCCCTTTGGACCATTGTACGTCTCACAGTACTGCTGACATAGCCATGGACACGTAGATAGCCACCTACGTTCTTAATATTATAGCAGAAGGACATGTTCCCATCCTTTACTGGCAGCGCGCGTTCCAAGCGACAAGTCAATCTCTCAGGTCGCAACAGTAACCCGTTTGCTGCTCTACCCGGTTCTCGAACTACCTCGTCGCCACAGTCAGCTCAGAACGCCGTAGCTCAGGCCCAGCAAGAACGAATACTGAGGCAGCAAGAGAGGGAACGCCCACCTGCAGCGACTAGAATCCAAAAGACCTGGCGAGGCCACAAAAGCCGTAAGGAAGCGAGGAAAGGCTGGAGGCAGGAGTGGGATGATACGGAAAGATGGGACACAGAGAATGCCTCGAGGGAATTTTTGCTGCAGGCAACATCAGCGTCAGAAGCATATGCTTCAGAAAAAGCGTGCTTGAATTCGCTCAGATTGCTAGTACAGTTCGCCTCACCACGGAATGACCACGATATAAAGCGGATGTACTACTTTGCGTCAAGATACTTTCGATCCACGCCGACACAGTCATCGAGTCTACCACCGGATTTATGGACACATCCTCTACTCCGACTAGCGAAGCTCATCCTTGCCACGCTAAATACGAAACGACATGATCCGTTACCATACTACATTGTCGATGGACTTTTGGCACTCCTTAACAGCCTCGCTGTCGCGGTTCCCAATCAATTGGCACCTTACTCTCATGAGTACTTTAGGACACTGGCTGGAGTGGCTGTTAGTCAACAGAGTGAAGACTTCAATTTGATTAAGACAGCCGCTATTGGGCTATTGCGAGCAACTACCATAAGCACTGACATAGGATACGAAGGCTTTGTAAGCGAGTGGCTCACGGCACCTGAACTACCAACAATGTTCGGAAGCTTAGAAGGATTCGCTCGTGGAATCGATTACAGGCTTCTAGCAAATGCGTCGATCAAAGTTTTGTCACCATCATCACGGGAGAATATTGTACAGCTAAAAAGCCGAGAAAGTCTTCTGTGGTTCTTGGCTTACTTTGTCTACTTTCGCCGTTGGACATACTCCGAGAAGCCTGCAACCGCAGACTCGCCAGATGCGCAGTATGTCAAGATTGTCTCACGGCTCATCTCTTTTCTTGCAGATGATATTGGGACGCGAGTAGATGCATCAGACCATATCTCTCTAAGAGTCACAGAGCGTCCTGTTAAACCGCTTCCTCCATTCGTGCGCTTCGAAATTCTGACTCTGATCAACCAAAGAAATGTTAGCAGTCTACTTGCTAACATCGATGTGATGCCTGGCTTGGGGAATAGTATCTCAGGAACGCCAGATGAGGCTTCTGCGCTCGCGAGCTATGCTTTAACTCTTCTTAGAGCTTTCCCTCGTCGTGGCGACGAGATACGTATGTGGCTATATCGGGGATCAACGTCAAGACAGTCCCAAGCAATTGGAAGGAATCTTCCGGCTATCAAATATCTCTACCATGCTGCAAGCAGTACAAACATTTACAAGCGTATCAGCAAAGATCCGCATGAAACAGTGGCCATGCTCAGACCTGACAAAGCGGAAGGCCATCCGCAAGGGTCCTCACTGTCGATGAACGCACAATCACGAAATCAGCAGTGGCGAATAATCCTTCTGTTTTTAGAACTTTACACATTCGTAGTGAAAGTCATGGACGATGAAGATTTCCTTTCTGGTACCTCAGAATTCGATGCTAGCTGGTCGTGGACGAGGCAGAGCGCTTTACCACTAGACCAAGTCAAGTCTCTGACGATCTTCCTCAAATGCCTTGCGTTTTCAATGTATTACCATTGGTCAGAAATAGCCGGGATTGAGGCGACAGATACCAAGACTAGTCTCGCTGAATACTTCGGCAGCCCCAAGGCACCTCAAAGCGAGAAGCGTCAAGAAGAGCAGCCTGTAAAGTTTACAGAAATGTCGGTGGCCGGCGTAAGCGGCATGACTCTGGCTTACATGAAAGGCATGGCGACAGGGGTGCTTCGCATGATCTATGAGCGAGAGTAAGTCGTGCGAAACGTGCTATGCTTTGCTCGGTTGCTAATCTCTGGTCAGCTCGCGCCGAAAATTCATGCCCAGGGAGCATTGGCTGATGACAAAGTACTTCGAAATGGATAAGTTTATAGCTGCCGTGGTAGCTGAAGAAGAACACAAGCACCAAATCGAAGAGTCCTATGGAGCTGATGGCGAAGCGAAGGACGCTGAGAGAGGCGATATGGATGATGATGATGATGATGACTACAATGACCAGAATCTTATCGGTACTCAGCATACGCAGCGACTCCGAAACGCAGAACGTCTACAAAAGCAACAGCGAAAGGCTTCAAGGAGGAAGTACTTGGAGTCTGTGACGCCACGCCTAGAGATCCTGCAAAATATGCCGTTCTTCATTCCTTTCGCCACCCGCGTACAAATCTTCCGACGGTTCGTTACTTTAGACCAAACTAGGAGAAGGGGAACTTCAGACCCTGATGAGTGGAGATTTGCAATGATGAACAACCCTCAGATGGGCAACATAAGTCGGCACCGCGCCAAAGTTCGACGAGAAAACATCTTTGACGATGCGTTTGCTCAATTCTATGACTTAGGCGAAGGCCTCAAAGAACCAATCCAGATCCGATTTGTGGATAGGTTCGACACCATCGAGGAGGGGATTGATGGTGGCGGTGTCACAAAAGAGTTCCTCACTAGCATTACCAATGAAGCCTTTAGCGCCAGCAACGGTCTGGAGGCCCTCTTCGTCGAAAACGACCAGCACCTGCTCTATCCAAACCCCGCTGCTCTCGAAGAGCGGAAAGCTACCCTCCAACAAGCTCTCATCGAAGAGAAATCCCCAACCTGGAACGAGAGCACCAGAGATCTGCTACGAAGATATGAATTCCTGGGACGTATAATAGGTAAATGCCTCTACGAAGGCATCCTCGTCGACATCCATTTCGCCCCCTTTTTCCTGCTCAAATGGGCTCTGACTGGCGGCTCCGCCTCTGCAACCAAAGAATCAGGCTACCGCGCTAACCTCAACGACCTGCGAGACCTCGACGAAGGCCTCTACCAAGGTCTTTTGCAACTGAAGAACTACTCTGGAAATGTCGAAGACTTCTCGCTCAACTTCGCCGTCACCGACACCATCAGAACCTCTCCTACCACTACAAAAAGCATCACACGCGAACTTCGCCCAGGGGGCGCGGACATGCCTGTCACAAATGAAAACCGTCTAGTCTACATTTCCTTCATGGCGCGCTACCGGTTGCAAGCCCAGCCTCAGCACCAAACACACGCTTTCCTGAAAGGTTTGGGGATGATTATTTCTCCAAACTGGCTGAGCATGTTCAATCAATCTGAACTTCAAACACTGGTTGGCGGCGCTAGCACCGAAATCTCGGTCGAGGATCTGAGATCGAACACGCAATACGGTGGCATCTACAGTATTGGCGACGATAGGGTTGAACATCCATCTGTGCAAATGTTTTGGAAGGTGATGCAATCACTCAACGACACGGACAGGAAGAAAGTGCTCAAATTCGTGACGAGCACGCCACGGGCGCCGTTGCTGGGATTCGGAAATTTGAATCCGAGGTTCAGCATCAGAGACAGTGGCAGCGATCAGACACGACTACCTAGCACGAGCACGTGTGTAAATCTGCTGAAGCTACCTGTCTATAGGGATGAAAAGGTGCTCAGGGAGAGGTTGTTGTACAGTGTCAATGCTGGGGCTGGGTTCAATTTGAGCTAGGTGGAAAAGCTGCGGTACTAGTACGTCGTTGATGCTGGGGCGGATTTCAATACCAGTCAGGTGGGGGTGAGAGAGGAAGAGGGGAGTGATGGCGGATACGCTTGGTATTGTTGTTTTGCTGTGACTTTAGCGGCATGGCCTGGGTCTGGGCTATTACGAATTACGAGCCGACGATGGAAGTAGCATACTTCACGTAGCGTAGAGCAATGAACATTCAAATCTTTGTTCATTCCGCCATTTGGCGACTGAGAGAGGGCTTTTACCAATCAAACTGCCAAATTTACCGGACCTCCAGCAGAATCTGTGTCAACCTTGCAATATTCGGAGTCGAAAACCTTCCTATTTCTTGCTGAGTTCTAGACAAATACCAACGAAGGGTGTCAATCAAGCGTCATCTTGAGTAGAACTCATGCCAATTCCCCATAGACTGGAGCAGAACGCTTTCCTTTTCTTGCTGATCTTGAGCTTGAGATATCACGTAGTCTCATCCTTGCCTTAGATATAGGACTCTAACAAGGACTAGCGTAAGAAAATGATTCTTCGACACGAAATTGAGATCAGCGGCATTGTTTTGACGAGCGGCATTCTTCTCTAGAGATTCGTCCTTAAGGTACATATGCACATTCCTATTAGGCTAGCCGAATGTCTTGGCTGCGAGGTGTAAAGGGGGAGCATTTATGAGGGCAATAAACAGTTAAGAGGTCAAGTTTCGTAAGGCTTGAACGGTGTAGGATAAGGACTTGTTGTTTCATACAGTAGAGATACTTACTATCTCATACAAAAACGCAGAATCGGATGGACGACTCTGCGTCCAAAAGGACTTCAATTCATGTCTACCATTGTCAGCAAATCCAAGCCATCCTTTGCTCCAAAACACCGTCGCTACCCGCCCTAGAACTTCGGAATAAACATCGGCGTAGTCTCCTTCCACTTCTTGTAATCCGCCCGATCTCCATACCTCTTATCATACTTCGTCTCGCTCATCGGCACTCCACTAACCTTCAGCAACAGGAAAGTCACAAAGGCGGGACTAACGCCACACATCCCCAACGCCAGCATCTTCCCCGTAATACCCCATCCCGCCAAACCCATACCTACTTGGCCAACATTGGTCATTAGCACGCCGGCGGCGGTGGTGGCTATGCCGGTCCATAGCGTTGCTTCGCCGAAGTAGTTTGGATGTCTACTCTTGCTCCAGAGGCCGCGGGTCAGAAAGTCTTCTTCATGTTTCTTCTCTTTTTTCTCTTGAACCCATGCATTCTTCTGTCGGTCTGCTGTCACTTCGAAGCTCAGTCCTCCGACATAGAGGAGCAGACCAATGACGTCTGTGATTCCAACTGCAGCTGGTACAGCAGCGAATGTGGCTGCTGGCAGGGAGTTTATGGCGAGCACGGGCATTAGGCAGAGGGATACCCAGGTTGCTTGGGCGAAGAAGGCGCCGAGGAATTTGGGTGGAGACTGGCGGATACCGTCGAAACGGGAGTCGGAGCCGTCGGCGGAGATGCGGGCGAAGAGATAGGATCCCACTATGCGAAATGGTGGTCAGTGTATTTGTTCCGTTTGGCAGAAGTGGGTTCAGGAAGAAAATTCTGTGGGAGATTGACGTACATCTCGTAGCCCAAATGCCAACTGCAGCACTCAGCACCAATTGTCTCCAATTCAATCCTGCACCCGGCATACCCTGCAATGCACCCAAAACACTTGGCCAAGCAGGCTTCACAGCGCCCATTGCAGCTGCAGCATATCGTGCCCTTAGCGTCGGCAAATATAAGCTCAATGCTGCACAAGAGAGATATGTGAGGGAGCCGGAGAGATCATAGAAACGCTCTGTTTGGCCGAGAATGGAGGGAATGGCTACGGCCGCTTGCAGCGTGTAGGCGAGGCCAATGGAGGGGATGAGGTTGGAGAGGAAGGCGGTTTTGAAGGTGGTGGCGTGGAGGAGGGTGGAGAGGACAGCCATTGCAGTAGTTCGATATCTAAGGAGAAGACAATTGGCGTCAAACGAAAGCACGACGGGTTTAAGAGAGGGCAGCTGAGAGTATTTACTTTATATACACTTTTGGACGCGGGATGTGCTTCGTTGACGACACTGCTGGACCCTGCCAAGAGTCGGAGCGGCCCCTCGCGGGGGTGCAAGCTCCGGTTTTGGACTCCATACGAATACGAATCTTCCTATTTGCCTTGGAGCTTGCAATTGTACAAGACGCAGACTTCTACGAAGCGAACCCCGAGCTCGTGCTTTAGATATCAACAGTTTTCACTACGGACGCGGAGTAACAATTTCATGACCACTCAGAAGGACAAATTTTCATACAACCTGCACTGCAACCTCTTCTTCAAAGCCCCAGCAAGCCAGGCACTCCAATGAAAAGAAGATTCGCATCAACCGGCAGCAGTGTCAGGCCAGTAACACGCGCAACAGCTCCACTGGCGCAAGCCCCAAAGCACCCATCGCAAGATGTAAAAATTGTATGATTGATATGATGTACCCCCGTGGGGGACTTTCAGCAATTACACTGAAAAGAACAGATACTACACTTGATCTAAGCCAGAATGGCAAAGGAAGCTTGGGGGAAAAAGGAAGAATAGGGGAGAATGAAGGTTTATATAGATGATCGGTGAGCGCCGGGTTGTAAGTGTGAAAGGAAGTGGCGCAGGAAGTGGGGATTGTGAGTCATTCTGTGGGAATGCTAATGCTACGCTACAAAGATTCCTATGTTTATGCCTATCGGTGCCTGGAGACTTTTCTAATCAGCGAAGGATTTTTATAGATGTTGTAGCGACGTTACTTTGTCGCTGGTGTTAGTAGCCCTCATCCTGTGGCCGTGGGAAAGGTTCCCTGTTTCATCTTCGTTGCAAAGCTTATGACTCGCAAGGAGAGAACACAATTACAGGATTAGGCACTCAACGCTGTACGATATTTGCAGGCTCTAAGAGGTCTCAAGCATGCAGGACCTCGGCTTGTTCTTCTGTCTCGCTGACAAGATCTGCCCCTGACATGATGAGTATCGAAACGATCTTGTGGTAGACTCTTTTACGCTTGGGATGTTGTCTACCTGCCGCGGCCATTTCAATGGCACTCTTGTTATCTGGTAATTTGGCATTGACATCAGCCCCATGCTCTATCAATGACTCAACGATTTGAGCATTGCCAACAATGGCAACTATTTGGATAGTTGTGTGCCCAGTCCGACTTCTCGCATCAAGGGCCGCTCCCGCTTCGATCAATGCTATGGTGATAAAATCGTTGCGCCCATCAATTGCTATGTGAAGGGCTGGTCTTCCTGTCCATGTAAAAGTGTCGGCCTCAATACCAGGTTCGAGGAGTGTTCGGACGACACTTAAATGCCCACCATCGACCGCTTCATGTAGGGCATTGAGATTTAAATCGGACGAACATACTGTATTTATGGGCACCCCGTGATCTAGACGCTCGCGAATGACGATGTTATGCCTTTTTAACGTAACCGAAGGCTCCTGGACTGCGCTCGCTGTTTGTAGTAAGCTCGATTGCGCTTGCGTGTAAAGGGGCTATGCAGCTGCTTATACCCCGTTTGCATGATACGTGAAACATGTTATCAGATGTAACGCATTGTGCGGCGATCGATAAGTGAGAGCCAGCGCCCGAATTCTTTTTGCCCTGCCCACTGGAGAAGATGCCCCTCAGAATTGTCTGCTAGCTTTGACTGCTGAGATCTGAGGAGCCACTGAGTAGTAGACAGTGTAAGGGTGTCCGGCCCGATAGACGCTTGAAGTTGTATCCGCAAAATCTATTGACCTCAAGTAGGGATAGCGGTCCGGTCCAGAGTAGAGATCCTTTATACTAACCAGACATATCTTAGGGACCGGACAAAGATACTGACCCTGAAGAACACTTTATAAATTGGATTACGCAGCTTGTGATAACCAAAAATGACACAACCATACTTGCTTGAATACACAAAGTTCTTCGCGAAGAGACCATTTTTTCCCCAAATGGGACTTCCTCGGGGTCGCCTTGAGCAAATTGGTTCTTGTGTTAGTGTTCTACGACAATAGGCAGGAGACCAGTATAAGAAATATTAACCTGTTAGATATAGGTTCTATGTTAAAGGTAGACTTCAAGTGATGGCCTTATTCGATTAAAATGGCGTTACCGTCGAAGATGCACTTAACGATGCCGTCTCGATTGAGAGTAATCAGGCCGTCTAATCGGAGCCAAACCTGAGGCTCCGCTCGGGAGTACGCCTTTTGCTAGGGAATGTTTGCTTTCGGGGACGTAGAGCGTGTCGACCATTTCCGGAAATACAATTGGTAAGGCATTGCTAATGGCGGATGAAGGAGCGTTCGGGAAATCGTGTGGCATGGCTAAAAGCCCAAATATGGAAGTGAAGAATGCGATGGAACTGAACACGCCGGCAATGATTCGAATGATAGGCCAGACGCGCTGGAATGGGATACAGAGTGGGAAAGACGAATGTGAACGCGCGAAATCCCTTGAGAATCATAGTGAGGGAACGCGCCGAGCAGCAAATATGGGATCTGTATACGAGTACTCAGAACTCTTGCGATTGCTGGAGGCGAGGCTCGGTGTGCCAGGATGCTTCCCTTCGTTCGTAGCGAATCATTCTTGACATGGGACAGCGATAAACGGTCGTGGCAAATCTCGGAGGTATATGAGCGAGTAGTAGGAGAACATTTGGCGTCAAATCTGGGACAATGCAATGCGACAAGAGACTGAATGTACAGATCTATTTCTTTTCCGGGAAGCAGTTTTCGCCAAGACCGAAGCCGTTGCGACTGGGTTGCGCGCCTTAGAAGCGAATCTCAACAAATTGTAAAGCAAAGCATGATCAAGTCCTGCGAATCTATTCACTGAGTACCAGCCCTCCATACTCTAGTGCCAGCCTGGGCTCAAGCTTCCCGAAGCGATTGCCAAGCTCGTAGACTGGTGCTAATCTTGGGATTTCCCTGCACAGCCCATTCTTATTGTACACCACGCACGTCGTAATTCTTTCTCTCCCCTCGCCGAAATCCAAATAAGGCTGGATGAGGTGAAGGTCTGTTGCCTTTCTATAGAGTTTTGCTCTTAGGCGGATCTTTCCCAACAATCTGACCAAGACTCTCGCGATGATCAAACCGTGCCCTGGAATTTTCTCCTCCACGAGATGAACGACCACGAGGCTTCGCCGGTCTAGCGTGATGAGTGACCGGGTTTGCGTCCGCGTGCTTCGAGAGTGGTACCTCAGTGCGAGCTACTTTCTTCGGTGGCAGAACCCGGGATAGAGCCTTGGATATGTTTGACTGCTGTGGTCGAACTGCCCGACCTGAAGCGATAGCGGGAACCATGGCGTGGAAGGGCGAAGCTAGTGCTTCGGCCATTGCAGCGAATGATGGGGCTTCTGGGCGGGTTGCTGGCGGCTCCCCTGGGTCCTCCTCTTCCTCCGAGGAGCTGCTTTCGGACTCTTCGGAGACTGAAACTGAGGCTGAGACTGCAGAGACTGCAGAAGACGATTTCGACTCTTCTCGCTTTCGCTTCTTGGCCTCGTTGAGCATCATCCCGCGATTTCGTGGTTTCGGCTCTGGTGACGAGCCGCCATTACCGGTGAGACTGATCTCGCCTAGAGTGAGAGCTTTGTCAGGGTTTCTTGACGCGCAGTTGTCCTCGTCGATGAATCTGGAGCCCTTAGCCTCAGATCCGGCCTTGGCTATCCAGTAGTTCTGTGGTCCTCGTCCGGAATTGATGAGTTCGACTTTGATCATGTCTTGACTAGGTCGCCATTTGGCGTTCTTCTTCATCCGCTTTCGTAGGCTCATCATCTCCCAGTCGGTCAAACGTAGCCATGGGGCTTCTTTGCTGCCTGGGACGGCATCTTGCGGTGGGCGTGCAAGCCTCATTAGAGCGTTGTGTACAGATATGCCTGCGATGGAGCTGTGAACGTTGGTACCCTTCTTCCTTGGCCCCTTGGGTGGCCGTCCGCGGGGTGCGCTGGCTTCCGCAAAATCGAAATTTGGGTCGTGGTTTTTGTGCTCCGCCATTCTCCGCTACTAGAGAAGTGAGAATTCCGGTCAAGTGCGACCGGCCTCAAGGGCGGTCACACAACTGTTGCACCTAAACTCTGTCACTTTAGACTGTATGCTGCATGCTCCGATTGAAGACAGGCAGAGCTATAAGATGCTGATGTAAATGTAAGATGGAGGCTTGAATAAGGCTCCAAAGAATTGTTCTCGAATGAGACGGTCACACGGTGTACGATCGAGTTCTAGTCAGAAGCTTTGCCCGCTTCTTTGTACAAACAATGGTCTTAATGCTCCTACAAGCGACAACAACCCTGTGGAGTCTTGCGGTCGCGTGACAGATCAAGCAGATGATTCGCTTTTGTGAGCTATCAAAAAACTTGTCACTAGATCTACCCACGCTAGGCTGATCTCAATTGATTCCGCAGCTTGGCTTTTGAAGGTCAACTTCCAACCCCATCTGAATCTACAAACAGAGCTTTTACCATCATGTGCTTGCGGGCTGAGATATTGAACAACCTCTTCTTGAAAGCCTTATCACCAAATGTTCTACCGTAAGACCTGTCATTGTCAAATGATCTCGGTTGTCACGTCGTCAATTTTATACTGCGCGCCCCGCCTTTATGATCGCCAGCAATTGCCAAGAAATGCCTCCAAATACAGTGGAAGCCTACTTCGAGTCTGGTGTGCCCATACTGGCAATCCTGTTCATGTAAACAGGTCAATTTGCCCTTCTTTCAAAGTGGACTTCCCGCGGGCCATGATTGCAAACATCTGGTTGGGAGCGTGCACGCATTATCCAGAACCATTATTAGTACAATACTCTCTCACTATGGTACACTCAAGCGATCGAAGTCCCATTCGAATCCCAACCTCTCAGTATAGATGAGGTGGAGATGGTCATATTAGTACCATCCGCCATATACACAGTCAAATACCCAGCCCGAAGGACATTGTTACTCGCATTAGCCTTCAGCATCTTAACTTCAGGCCCCCAAATACCACATCTACCCACTGATGCGGCGCTACCCATTCCCTCCCAATCTGCGGCGTATGTCCTCTCCTCCTTATAAGACATCGATCCCTGATACTATTCGCGGCTTGCAAGATCTTGCTGAACGAAAAGACATCGAACGTCTCCTGTGGGACCTGGGCCGATGGTCTAGGTTACCAGAGGATCAGAATGATACACCATACGGGTGTCACTGGTGTGTAGCCTGGTCCGACGCCCAGGAACGTCGCTGGCAGGGAAATACCATGAGGTTCCGTTGCTATGGGGCTGAAGATAATGTTGCCAGAGCCTCTTTGCTGGTCCGTGTGCTCGAGGCGGCGGATGGCGTAGTCGCAGCTGGCGACTGACGGGAGGAGAGGTGGAGGGACGCGGGGATTGCAGATGAATTCGGCGGACGTAATGGCCCATGCGAAAGTCAAGAGGAGGAGAGTAAACATTGGTTGGGTAGGTCAAGGTTTCAATGGAGAAAAACAGTGGGATGCGAATCTGGGGTAAGAAGTCATAAGATCTTGAAAGACAATAACCGCATCGCTTATCGCAAGGAGTGGTAGCCTGCATTGCCGCCATGCAAAGAGACTGATGACTCGGAGACTTGCAAAATACAATGCGAGAAAGAAGCGCGGCGTAATGCTAGAAGTGAAAAGATATTGATCTTTGTCAATGTATTAATGAGCGCCGTAGGAGATGAAGTGGGCGAGCTTCAATACAAGAGAGCTAGCAACGAAGCCTGTCTCTATGGGGGTTTCCCCTTCGATCTCAGAGACGAGCAGCTCGTGAAGCTGGGACTTTTCAGAGAGCGTGCAGCGTATGCCCAGTGATTCATCATGCATCATGGTCCCCTGAGCGACCTCGTCGTAAGCCATCCCTTGTAAGCTAGTGGACGATAACTAGACTATTGTAAATGAATTCATCAAGTCAAGATACCAGCAGTCTTGCAACTCGTGACAGTCATCATAAGGATCACTTAGACGATACTGAGGGATGACTGATACTCTAGGGTGGAAATGTGGCAGAATTGGTGCCATACTTTAGGGTTGCACGTACCCCTCGTACGTTTAGGGGATGGCGGATAGGCTTCTGCAGGGTCTTCTTAGGCTACCTTAGCTGCCGAGGTGACCGGTGGGTCGCCTGGAGATTGTGTGGCGCTTGGGAGGAGGTTTTGAGAAAACGGACTAAAGCTGCCAAGAGCACTGCCCCCCTTGGCAAGCTTGCAGCGTCATACTATTGTTTACGATTTGGATATTTGGCGAAAATTGACCGCGCAAGCTCGCTGGCCCTCATCCTCGCGCAGGAGGAGTAATCAATTACAATTCTTCCTTTCTCGAACACTAATCCTCGAAGACTTTTGCCTACTTATCCGACCATTCCCTCTTCTCCATTGCGCAGCAGCTCCACTCCCATTGGCCCCAGGTACCAAGACCGAGGGAAGTTACCAATAAGTGAACCACGAGATGTGTGAGTAAGCCTCTTATATGCGGTACTAGTCTGTGGCCTTCCCCTTCTTTGGTGTAATACCAAGCATTGGAACTCTTGTCCGTGATTCTTTGTTCGCTCATCCGCCCTCATCTCTTCCGTCGCTCTCACACAGATTCATAGATGGAAGACTAATAGTATGGAAAATCCAGCTACCTCAGGACTCAGGGCCAAATTCAGTCATACCGGCCGGTACGTTTTGCTCGGCTTGGTACCTCCCTATCTAGCACAATTGATGAAGACTCGCATGACCATTTGGGGAGCAAGATGGCGTTCTCACCATGCATATTACCTTATTACAACTCTCCGTTCGAATCAAGTGTCGAACATTAACGGTATGCTGACATTGGGATGTTGAGCAGGCCGTCCTCTAGCCGCCACAACAGCATGCGAAGCAATCGCAGTGTGTCTCGAGACAACCGAGAAAATGGGCACTCAGCCGATGGAGGCGTGACACATACAATCCACGAGCAAGCAAGCGAGTACACATCGCTGCTTGCGTCGCCAATTAAAAATGGCGCGGAGGATAACAGACCCTATGTGAAATGGCCCTCATACTTCGTGCTCAAGACGTGGCAAACTTTGACTAGCAATTATGTCAACGTATTGTTGGTTTTCGTGCCGTTGGGCATAGTTTCTGGTGTCGTGGTATGTAAATTTCGGTATCTTACCACTAATTTGGACCACATATTGGATTGTACCGACAATCTTTCAGAATTTTTCTCGGGGTTATCACCCTATTCTGGGCGCGAGCAGACAGGGGCTTCCTACCCTCTTTCTGCTCATGCAACATGGCTCATAGTCTAGACATAGCGGTCGGGCATGGCATCCAATACTAATTCCAAAATTCTCATAGGGATGGAGTCCGACGGCAACATTCATACTGAACTTCCTTGCTATAATACCGCTCGCTTCGCTACTAAGCTTCGCTACCGAAGAGCTCTCTGCCAAATTGGGCCAAACACTGGGTGGACTACTAAATGCTACATTTGGGAACGCTGTTGAGCTGATTGTAAGCGTTCCGAACTTTCTTTAATAGAAATAGAACAAATGCTTACCCTTCCTACAGGTCAGTATCGTCGCTCTCAGAGACGGCCAAATTCGCATCGTCCAATCCAGCATGCTCGGCTCTATCCTCTCCAACATCCTCCTCGTCCTCGGCTGCTGCTTCATTGCTGGAGGCCTCCGCCATAAAGAGCAGAGCTTCAATGGAACAGTCGCCTCCACCATGTCTTCTCTTATGGCTGTCTCAACCGCATCCCTGATCATTCCTGCCACATTGTACGCCGTCATGCGTGCTTCAAATGCCGATGTCGACAAGGATGCTAACATACTGATACTGTCACATGGGACTGCCATTATTCTCCTCATCCTTTACGTCTTGTATCTCACCTTCCAATTGAAGACCCACGCCAATCTTTTCGACGAGGAGGAATCAGCGGTCGAAGACGGTGAACAGGGGGAAGAGAAGGAGGAGCCAATTCTCTCACCATGGGCTGCTGCTGTCGCTTTAGTCATCGTTACCGTCATAGTAGCCGTATGCGCAGAGTTCCTCGTTGACAGCATCGATTCCATTGTCGAGACCGCCCACATCTCCAAGACATTCATTGGCCTCATTCTCCTCCCTATCGTCGGCAACGCAGCAGAGCACGTCACAGCTTGTGTCGTCGCATGGAAAGACAAGATGGACCTCGCAATTGGAGTCGCGATCGGTAGCTCTATGCAGATTGCACTACTTGTGACGCCATTCCTGGTCATATTGGGCTGGATCATTGGCCAGCCGATGACATTGCATTTTGAGACCTTTGAGACTGTAGTATTCTTCTTAAGTGTGTTGATTACAAATTACTTGATTGCTGTAAGGTTCTTGAACTCAAGTAGGCTACATGGAGCTAACATAGGGTCATAGGACGGCAAATCGAATTACCTGGAGGGTGCGATGCTGATCGGAATGTATACTATAATTGCGCTTGCCTTCGTAAGTCGTCTCTTTGCTTGGTATATTACCAAGGCATCTGCTAATACGATTCCAGTACGTATATCCAGATGACACCGGAGACGGAGCGAAGGGCATTCTTGATATCCTGCGCGGAGGCTCATAGCCTTAATTTGTGTCCAGTAACGCGTCTCCTCAACAACCTGGTGTGACTACTTGTGGCTTCTTGTACATACATTTCGACATAAATCAATGCATGTACTTGCGTACTTTTCTGGCTGCTTACCCTCATGACTACCAATTTCCTGTGCACTGTCCAGCCCCTTGTTTCAGTCTGCAGTCGTTTTCAAATCCTGAGTAGATTGGCAGTTTCAATGAAAGAAATCTGCTTTATTATATATCGTTCGCTAACGTGGTTAAGATACAAGGGAATCTGATGCCATTGTCTAGTAGCAAGCTAGCCATGGGCAAATAGACAACCTTCAGGATATTCGGAGGCCACATAAGTCTAGGAGTCTAGCACGTTGTCTATGGTTCCGGATCTTTCTCTGGCACTGCGATTGAAATAGAATCTAGTTACATTCTCTCAAATTTCTGCCAGAATACCAATTCGATAATAGGTAGGCCTACCTTTGGATGAAAAACACTCCACTCTTCAAGATTTCGTTAAGACATGTTAACCCACAGACTCCTTGATCCTCAAACTTATCCATGATTTTCCTTCCTTCACACCTTCCCAACCACCAGATATCTTCTCTTTCATCCTTTCACAATGTGGTAGCGCTCAAAGACCAAAGCCCCTTCAAAAGGCTAAACGCATAAGTGGCAGCCACAGCATACATAAAGAGTATCGACTCAACAAGCAGCTAAATACAAAACTCAATTGACCTTCCCCACCTACGACCAAGTCACCCCATCAGCCGCCACATTAAATTCCTACATACTCCCCCTTTGCAACGCATAAATATGAGCATCTGCATTCGCCGCTACAGCGGAATAATTTTGCGCATTGACCATGATAGATGGATTCTGTATCGAGGCCCAGTGCCCGCTTCCCCATGTCCCACTGTGTGCGTCCACGGCTATACCACTATGGCCAGAGCTCAAGATGTCGATTGGGTTTGGTGTCGTGGAGGCGCTGTTGCTCCGGGAGAAAGCTGCAAACGGGGTTCCTGGAGATATTGTGGTGATGGGGTGGTCTTCATCTGTGAACCAGCCGTCACAATTATCTGGACGATGGTATTAGCGCTCTTGGTCGCTGCTAGAAGGTCAGGGGGACGGGGATTCTTTGAAAGAAATAAGACGCACCAAAATTGTAAATGCCATCGATCAGAGTTCCGTACGAGGGATCGAAGTCTAGCGCACACAGGTCGCCGTTTTCAACCTGGTAGAACCAGCGTAAAGCCGTGGTATTGTTTGGCCGCCATGTGACATTCAGCGACGGACCATTCGTGTCATAGGCCTGTAGATCAGATGGCTGCTGTACCTCCAGCCCGCAGTAGCCAGGCCTCTCGAGTCCGTCGTCCATCGGTGTCAACCAATCCTCTCCAGTATTTAGGAAAAAGCACGGATACCACCAATTTGCGTACTCAGGTGTCACTGATTAATAGAATATGAAGGATGGGACACCAAGCGAGAACGCGAGATTGGGAAAGAGAATTGTTTCGGACGCATGGTCGTGGCAGTGGGATGATCTTGCATCGCCGCAGAAAAGGAGATGATCCCTCCGTATGAACACCGCTGTGCAAGGGGTATCTTGAGATTTATTGAGACCCGAGATAGCCAGCGATTAATGAAGCCAGCTATGGGGCGGAATTTCGGACCAAGTCGATCAACGAAAAGTGCATCGTTTCACCCCTGGCTAATACAACGATGACGATGCGATAGTTCTATGTACATGGGCTCGATATCAAGACACAAACAAAAACCTATGTGCTCACCCCAGCCTGAAGTTGTTGACTTTGCACGAACCGTCGATGCAGGCTCATGTAAGCATGGGGAGCAGTCGTGCAGGGAACGGAGCTGAAGATGCTCCACGCCATCAATTTGATGTCGCGAATACGGTGAAAGACAAAGTGTGGTGCGTCGACGGCAGCGCGCAGGACAACACTCGTACATTTGCTGCACCCATCACCAAAGTGAGCCACAAGCCCGCTTTGAATCTGGTAAAATGCTCTCGACGCGGAGCTTTTCAAAGAACGCAGAATCGTTGACTGAAATCACGCGTGAGTAGGAAAGGACTCAGAAATTGCCACTAAATTGCTAAAAATTGTTTTCGACCTAGAACTATGAAGAGTTGTGAATCGTCTAGAAGGGTTTCACCTATCAATGGGACGAACCTATCTAGCTCCAGGGACCTGTCAGAGGGCTGTCACCAGACCATTATGAATGAATATCTGGGTACAAAAGCTGCAGGAATTAATAATTGGTACAATTTTGCGAGCGGAATCATCGCTTTAAAACGTATGGTTGTGGAGTTAGAGTAGGGTGTCCCAGTGATAGGTTTGTTCGATTGATAGGTGAACCCTTTCTATGCCGATCAGAGACGGAAAGGCTCTGGACATTCAAGCTGATTATCAAATGCTGATCGGAGTGTTTTAAAGGGAGCCCCTCAGTCTGATTCTCCTGCTGTTGAGCGTAGCCTCCTACGCCAGGATGGGGAAATGTCTGACCAGTGGTTACTTTAAGGGAGGCCAGCCAGGTTGCGGAGAAGAATCGTTGCTGCGCTAGCCCTAAGGTAGCGGAGAAGGTCCCTGAAGATCCCCGAAGACGAATCTCTAATATTGTACCACGACGCGTATGTAAAGTACTTTATTCATCTTTGAGGCTCGTCTTTTGCCGTGTTCCAGTCGCTTCTGTGGTCCTTTCCTGCGTATCTTCAGAACTCACGGTAACAAATGTAGAAATTCTGCCATATTTCTTATCCCCCTACTTGCGTTGTGAGACACCTTGCGACCGAGCAGCGCTCGAAGGATCGAGGATTCAGGTCTTTCTTGAGTGCTTTTCAGGTCGCCCACACTCGTTGTGTTTAATTCTACGTCTGAGACTTTGTCAACAGCCAGACAGCTAATACTCAAATCGGCCTGCCGACCACCAAGACTGGGAGAGTCATTGTCTGGAGCCGGCATTTGCAGGCCCAACCAAAACAAGCTCTCCATGGGGCATACACTGCCAGATCCAAAAGCAGTGGGAGACCTCGAGGCAGACAACATATCAGGAAACAGGCCAACATGGCACACTCGATAATGGTAGGTCAACGAGCAGGGTTTGGGATCTCAATTACTGATCCGAATAGCATCATCTCCAAGGCTCCCTCAGCAGCCTCGCCACGATCAGCGTCCTCCTGCTTCACTTGACGCTTACGACTTGCCAACATCCAGCCCCAATAGACTCATCGAACATCACCACCATTCACTCTCCCGTCAATAGGAATATTACCATACATTTCAAGTCCCCACCCGTTGGCACCTGCACCACAGTCTTTTCAACACAAAAACAATATACCGGCTATGTATCCCTTCCGCCTTTCACGCTGGCTCCGATTCAGCAGAATTACTCTATAAATACCTTCTTCTGGTTCATCGAGGCTCGCACGGATGCTAGCACAGCCCCTCTCACAGTCTACATCAATGGAGGGCCTGGAAGCAGCAGTATGGTCGGCTTGTTTCAAGAGAATGGACCTTGCCAAGTAGTCGAGATGGCAAAGGGGAGACTTGGTACCCAGCCCAATGAGTGGGGATGGGATCGGAGCACCAACATCCTCTACGTTGATCAACCAAACGAGGTGGGGTTCTCCTACGACACTCCAACCAAGGGATCTCTGAATTTGTTCACCTCTATCATCGACGAGCCACCTACCGACCTGCCTTCAGGCCAACCAGACTACACATTCCTTAATGGCACCTTCAGCTCTAACAATGACAATACAACCACGAATACCACTGAAATTGCTGCACACGCGATCTGGCACATGCTGCAAGGCTTCCTAGGCACATTCCCGCAGTACAATCCAGGCACCTATTCGAACAGCACAAAGCCTGGAGCTGTTGGTGTTAACCTCTTTGCAGAGAGCTATGGTGGCAAGTACGGGCCCGCATTTGCAACATTTTGGGAGCAGCAGAACATATTGCGCAAGAACGGTTCCATAGCCAGCAACAAAACACTGGAGATTCACTTGACCTCCCTGGGTATCATGCAAGGCTGCGTCGACGATCTGGTTCAGGGCCGTTTCTATCCTATCTTCGCCAACAACAACACTTACGGCATCCAGGCGCTTTCCTTGACGGACCAACAAGCAGCTGCAAGTAGCTACCTGAGCGCTAACGGATGTCAGCAGCTCATACAGTCGTGTAGAAGTGCTGTGGCCTCCCAGGATCCGGCTGACGAAGGCGACGTGGTAGCCGTCAACCAGATCTGCAAAACAGCCCAGACTACTTGCAACAATGAGGTTATTGGACCTTACACTACTTCGGGAAGGAATGTCTACGATATAACACAACAAGATCCGGATCCGTTCCCTACGAGCACATACTTAGAGTATCTCAACTCTGCTGATGTTCAAGCTGCGATCGGCGTCGCGCTTAATTACACTCAGAGCAACGCGGCTGTCAATGATGCTTTCATACAAGCGGGGGACTATGAACGTGGTGACCAGATCGATCAGATGGTCTATCTCTTGTCTCTAGGCGTCCGTGTGGCATTGATCTATGGAGATCGTGACTACCTATGTAATTGGCTTGGTGGAGAGGCAGTCTCTTTCTCCATCGCAGCACGATCGCCAGCTTATGCACCGTTCTACTCCGCTGGCTACGCCGACATTGTAGTCAACAATTCCTACGTAGGTGGTGCAGTTCGTCAATACGGCAACCTCTCCTTCTCTCGCATCTACGATGCTGGCCATCTCATCCCTGCATACCAGCCTGAGACCGCCTTTACTGTCTTCACGAGGATTATTATGGGTAGCGACATCTCATTTGGCAAGCATGCTGATTTGTCCACCTACAAGAGCAATGGCACAGCGAACGCTACAGCGACTGCCAAGGCACCTGATCAAGCGGAGCCGACGTGTTGGGTGAGGAACATTGGTACTACGTGTACAAAGGACCAGAAGGTCATGCTGCAGCAAGGGAAAGGGTGCATCATCAATGGTATTCTGTACAATGAGTGCAGCGATTGGAAAGCTCCTCCGTCCTCTATAGGAATGGTTGCTGGCTATCCTGGTAACGGTCCATCCTTGACCATGACGACAGGTGCACCGCCAACGGGTAGTGCTGCTTCGACAACCAGCGAGGTCTTGACAGGCGTTTTCACTGCTACAAGTACGCCTAGCCCTACGAAGAAGGGAACTGCTTCTAGCGACCAAGAGGTCCGGATGGGATTCATGCTTCTGGGATGTGTACTCTCCTTGGTTGGGGCTAGCATTTGATGACACAAAGAGACGGATAAGTCGCAAGACTACAATTGTATATGACACAAGAAGAGAACCAAGCATACGAGTGAGACAGGATAATTGTGGATAAAAGTCATAGCATCGATACCCCATTTGCTTTCGGTCTCCTAGATAGATAGGTGATATAAACCATACATACTCAAACCGTTAGCTGGTTAATTCGTTTTCTCACTTGTGTAGTCCACCTAATAGCCAAAGCTCACAGAGTGAAGCCATCCCAGCCTTGGCGTGGATATGTTGGCGTTAAAATTACAGTGAACCATTCCATCATCCTTCAATCTTCTCCACTGCACCACACCATCAATCGCCCACCATGACACCCTCACCCTCACACATCCGCTCCCTCTACCGCGCCCTCCTGCGCGAACTTCCCCATCGCCCCCTCTCCGCCCCTTCGCCAATCCAACAACGCATTCGCACCACCATCTCCTCGGAGGACGCCACACCTCAGCTGGAAGAGACAGAACAATTCATCCAGTACGCAAAAGCGCAGAGGATGTATGCTACATTACTGGAGCGGTATAATCCGGGGATGGGAATGGATGAGGAGGAGAGGGTGAGGTTGAGTGCGAGGAGGGTGGGGATGAATATGCCTGAGGAGTTTAGGACGAAGGTTCGGGGGAAGGGGTGAGAGGAGATTTACTTTTATGCTGTGGATTGAACTGGCGATGACTATGATCTTTGGGAATGAGGTTGAGAGGTATGGACGAAAGTGTGCTTTGAAGGGATTAGCTTACTGACGGTTTCGTTCAGAGAATGGAGAGAGTTCGGTAGTTCCACTCGAGCTGATCAAGGTAAAGCTGGAATACGCTGCACGGCAGTGAAAAGTGATAAGCAGTGTCTACGTTGAGTTGTTTGGGGTTGGTGTTTGAGGACAGGTCACGACTTCTGTGAAGAGCAATGGCGCCGAGGAAGAAAAGTCACATATTCTCAAGACTTGCAAGACCTCACTATGGTAAATGGGTCTTGCCCTTTACAACTATAGCATGTTGACTTGTTGAGAAATCTCAAGACTGGCAGAATGTCATGGTCTTATATTGATCTTATGCTCTACATCCATAGCATGTTTACTTCTTCAGCAAAACACTTGTCATGTGAGATCAAAGAGCATTCCTTTGCATCGAATTCCTACTTTAAAAAGTCGCCAGATGGCAAATGTGAATGTTCAAGAGGAGTGGTCGTCTCTTTTCGTTGCATCTAACTGGCTGACCTTTCTTACCGATGTCTACTCATGTTGAGAAGCCGTCTTGGCTTTTTGGACTATATACCATGAGTGAAGAGCATTTGATCAATTACGGGGCAGAAAATCAGCTGTGCAAAATCTAATCATTGAAGACTTTTTGATCAATCAATCTAGCTATTCCTGAAAAGCTATCCAGATATCAGGGGAATCCTCCGAGTATCAAGACACGGATTAAATATATAAACATACCTACATTCCCACACAGTTGAACGCTGAAACTTCATGGGTTCAGAGGTGAAGACTACAACGGTCCCACAGTGCTGATCCGAAGGCGATCTCGAGATGACTAGCTAGCCACCGCCGAGAAGTAGTAGCTATTAAACCTATGAACATGGGGCAGTCCTGGGATGCGTCCGCGCGTTTGCGATCGCTTTCGTGACACGAACAGAACTTTCTGAATACTTCATACAAAAGAGAGAATTACAGGCGCTGCGACTGGCTCACATGAGGACTTCAACGGACGAGATGGTGGACCTTTACCGGGAGAGAGCAGAGTACTAGCGGTATGGATTTGACTTTGCTTGGTCCTCAATTACTCTGTCAAGCAAGTAAGGCAGGCGGCGCCAGCGGGACGTCTTGTGTTGCTGGCGTCAGTGAAGTTGATAGAGCGTCTGAAGGGGGCTTGTCAAGAAGTGACAGGGTGCTGTGTGCTGATCATGGAGCAGAGCATAATGTATGAAAACCGAAGGAGCCCTGGAAAGCTCTGAGGACGTAGAGTTTGTACTCGGGAGCTCTGCAACGTGGGACAGTGAACAGCCAAAAGGATACGATGATACGTCTGTGCCGCCGCACACGGTGGAAGCTATTAATTTCAAAACGCAGAGCATTGCAACTCTGACTGTTTGATTTGGACACCGAGATCGAGTTTACAGAGCACGATATCAATACGAAGCTTGTCCTTGCTTCTCTCGGCAATGACCCTTACTGCCCAAGGCCGCAAGTTGACAAGGAGCTGTGGGACGAATCTTACGGCATATACCTGAAGGCCAATGAGGGACTTTCACAGGGCAAAGAGACGTCATAAGAGGCAGATCTTGATATCATGGAAAACAGCATGCCAGGAAAGTCTCCATTATACTGGAACCATTGGGTGTCAGATGACGGCGTGCCCCCGGTCCGGTTGGAATTGTACCATGAGCTAACCAGGCAGACTGCAATCCTTTTTCGTGTTCTGAATCCTAGAGTGTGTTGCTAGCAGAAGCAGTGGTGTAATCTCCTTCTGTTCTATTGCCTCAGAGGTGTACGAAAAGATTGTGTTACCATGGCTAGACCCCGTCGACATGAACTCCGAATTCACCCAAACTTGCCCATTGAGATCTTGGACATCGTGGAACAACCTCATGCAGCGAGTAGGCAAGACTCAGTCTTGCAGAATGTCAAAGAAGGCGGAGTATCGCCCTCAAGCGTTAGCAACTGGCACTGCATAGGATTCATTGTCTTCGAATCTACAATGTCAAAGGTGACGAAGTCTTGTAGGAAACTACCAATCCATTCATTCCTGCCAAAGACCGCTCACCACTATCCCCGTAGGTAAAGACCTTCAAACTGTCTTACGACTAGTAACTACGTACGACAACATAGGTGATGAGCAATTCAATTATACCCAGGATCAAGAACTATCCAACACCATGGAAGAGGAAGAGGAAGTCGGAGGAGGTGGAGGAGCCCTTGGAGGAAGCGAGGGGCTACATCCCATCCAGTTACTCAAATTCGCGCTCAAGACGCAGTAGACATCCTTTCAATGATCACTGACGGAAGTAGCAGATATGACAATTTCTCGGTCTGCCCTTAAAATTAGCAATAAGTCCGTGGCAGGATGGGCTAGATAAGACAGTTCGGCGGTGAGAGGAGTTGGTGGAGAGTAAAACCTCAAGGCCGTAACAAGGTGTGAGGATTCATCCGGAGATTTGCCAAGAATAAGAGCCTTTAGAGATCTTTATTTGGATACCTGTATCTCCAATACCACGGGTCAATCTTACGAAGGGCATAGAATATAGAGAGAATCAAATCACAGTTGAAAAGAGGATCGACGACTTCTTTTAGTCCTCAGGAAGTCGCTGTAGCAAATGCGGCCTTGTCACAATCCGCGAGCAAGAGAAGGGCAACCAGAAGCGACACAGGCTGGAGACGGCCTGCAAAGACCAATTTTAGACTATGAAGAAGGCCGCCTGTGGACACTTGGTGCAACTGGCAAGGACTCCGGAGTGATGAAATGAAAGTCGAATCGCTGTGCCTGATATTGAAGTCGCGATGGCGAGAGGCTCATCCCTGACTCTGCTGAATTCAAATTCAACAACTCTGTTCTCAATCTGAAGTCTTCCTACGACGTAATGGTTGTCACGCACAGTGACCAGGATGCTGCGAAGAACTTAGCAAGTTGAAGCCCTTCGCTATAACGGGACATGTGGACATTCGTTTAGTAAAGTTGAATGGACACTGTCTAGGAGCTACGGGACATCAACATGGCAGAAGATCAACCGGCCAAGGCTTGTCCAAAACACTCTGCCTCGGAGGGGCTGGGTCGCACCTCCTTCAGACTAAGCCCGGCGACAGGTGTCCAAAATCTCAGATCGCCTTTGTGGAAGTCATGTGTGCCATTCCTAGAATTTCAGGAGTAAGCCCTGAAGTGGCCACGCTCGGCTCCGTGACCTTCGCTCGTTATGTCGTTCAAGTGGCCTTGCAATACGAGTTCAACGCCCAAGAGATTCCAGACTACATCAACATTGGCGATGATCCACAAGGAAGCAGCACTCCCGTACCATCGTCCTTCACGCCTCTCCCTACCTCGTCGCCGCCAGTGGCTACTCTGCATACGCCGGCTCGGCTTTTAGCTGATGAAACACCAACGAGAGTGTCACCATGGGCAACAAAAGCCCGTAGCCCGTTTAAGGAGGCCATCTTGAAGACCAAGCTCCGCCAGGAGCTTGGGATAGAGTCCCCAATTAGGAGAAGACGAGAAGGAGAGAAAGGAGTAGGGAAGACATGTGAGCGCCATGAGCGGGTATGAAAGACGGTCGAGGCTGACAAAGAAAGTGCCAGAACCATAGAAGTCCGTTCTCAAACCTAAGCAAAAGCCCTCAACCCCTTATCCCCCACCAACCTCTCCATAACATCGCTCCTAACCAAAACGTCCAAACTCACACCTTTCGCCCACCATTCCTTCCCCATCTTCCCTCCCACCTCCACATCACCCTTCCCTCCCTAACAAGTACACACCCATCACAAAACGGCATCACAGCCTCCGCCCACACCGTCTCCACCCCCTCCTCGCAACCCACATCGGCCATGCCAATTCCAACCCAACTCGTAACAATACCATACCCACTCCCTAAAAAGCAATCGTGCCTCCTCTGCGCGCCAAGTTCAAACGCCATTTCATGCAACAAAGCTGCTACCTTCTCACTCGTGAATTCCGCGACTGTTTTACGGATAGCGAATGCCTTTATGCCGATGTCCTGAGCGGAAGTCGAGGCGGTGCCGGGGACGCCGACGTTTATCATTGGGGAGCCGATGAAGGAGGCTTGGGGGGGGAAGGGGGGGGGGGAACTCGCGGGCGGGCGTCGATAGTTACTTCCACGAAATACGAATCCCCCTCCGACAAACCTCTGGCACGTATGAGCCCCGCCCAGAAATGCGCGAGGAGGGCGTCTTGGTGCGATATTCGTGACTCAGCATTCTTGGCCGCGTCAAGATGAATGGCATGGGTCTTAGCTGCGGAAAAGAAAGACTGTCACACGAGAGGCCGGTGCCATAACATCCCATTCGTGCCATGGGATTGGTGTACCCTTTCTCAGACCGGATTCGGTGAGATCTTTGAGTTCAGGGGGGATGGCTGTGAGTGGTTTGGCATACTCAGGGCAGGAAGCGTTGCTGGAGGCCCAGTAATCAAGGCGGTGATAAGGGAGTTTGGCCGATATTTCGAGAATCGCTGGATCAGGGGATGGGCCGTCGATATTACCAGCTGCGGCGTTAGAGAGGAGCGAGGGAATGAAAAGGGGTGTTGGTTCTGGCAGGGGCTTGGATGATGAGAGGGCGCGATTCGTTGCCGCCCAGTCTTTCGTAAAGGCGAGGAGAGCTTGGGCGTCTGCGAGGGGGTGAGCGAGACCGATGGCTATGGCGGTGCTGGCATCGATGAAGGTGGTGATTTGGATTTTCATTCCGGAAGTGTTTTGGCCTCGCCGGGTGCGAAAGCGGTGGAATCGTCGAGTAAGCTGTTGTAGTCGATATTGGTTGCATCCCAGTATTTTGTGGTTTCTGTGGGGATCATTGACGCCATTGGGGAGTCGGCCTCGGCGAGCATGAGTTCTATGCCTGGGTCTGAGGGTTGAGCTGCATGCGTCCCTGGCGATGTGTGTGGCTGCCATCTCGAATATACTCGGCGAAATGTAGGACGCCTGCCCATTGGGGGTAGACATCCAAAGTCTTTCTAAGGCTGAGCGTAAGCTGGTCGACGTTGAGGCTCTGGTCGCAGAACCAAATGCACCCGCTAGTAGCGTAGTTCAGGACAGTGTTGTCGAAAATCGAGAGAGCTTCTGTCTTTGCATGGGCAGAAAGACCATGAGACTCTGGGTAAACACGCCTGCGAGACTGGACAGTCACACCCATCGTTTCTGATACCAAGATGTTCATTCTGAAGATCGTATAATGGTGGACCCCAATCTATTGTGAAGACGGAAGAAAGAAAGAATGGACCTTTTCTATACAAAAAGCCGGACGACCGTCAATCATTATGGACTTTTGGGATGAAGTTGTCCACCTTCCAGAAAGGAAACACCCAAGGGGGTGAGCCAATTTTAGGTGCAGGCCTAAAGTCGGAGGTGATGCTGCAGATCCACCTCCCAGAATTACGTGACTCGCCCCGTAGAACAACGATCATAGACGTCAAAACAACGGCAAAGTGATGGTAAGATAATGGCAAATGATTCATGAATGGCCTCTCATCGATATGACTCATATCCTTCGTCACTAAATTGCCCGTGCCTCCTGATGTGCATAGGTAATCCTGTCCTATATAGAAGAATTGCGTCCTGATCGAGCAAATGTTCGGCCAGGAGATCTATTGATCACGAAGTATGGCTTGGCTCCTCCAACTTTGGATCTGAGGGCCGTTGCTGGATGTCAAAGACGGGTGTCAAATCATTGAGTCTGTCGAGTACAAACCTGTCCTCGGGAGGTTCTTCGGCTGAAGGTGGAAAGGACTCCGAAGGATCAGCGGATGAGCTTGAAGGCGTCAATGGAGCTGCGCCGTATGTTGTTTCTCCAAAAGGATTTTGGGTCTGCGGTGCGTCTGGTTTGCGCCCAACGACGACAGTCCTATCGAGTGTCAGGAGTCGTTTCGAGCATTTGTCGCAGCACAACCTACGTAATTTGATACGAATGTATAGACCTGCTCCTCACTTCATTCCGACATTTTGCCATGAGGACCTTGACTTCCTCATACTTCCATCCCAGTCCCCGAGTCAGAAGTCCCGTAGAAACACCCTCGAGACCCTCTAAATGCGCGAGTAGTTGGAATCGGCCAACCTCTTTTAAAAGCTTGTCCTTCGGCCATGGGTTCGACGGTGATTTTAGGAGAACTTGCTTGATGTCGACGAAGCCTGCCTTCTCGAAACGCGCTAAATGTTCATCGTATAATGGTATTGGTCTGTTGTATCTTTCTCCTGCTTCGCATATGACCTTATTCCAATACGCCAAGCTGCTGTTCTCGGGGATAGAGCCATCGTCGGATCTGAAGCGGGGGTCCAGCTCTTGCATCTCGAAGTAGCCGCCAGGTTTGCAATGCCTGTGAACGACGTGTTAGCTGGGTTTCAGCTCGAATCGTCATAAAGAGGCGAGAACGTACTGGAAAGACTTGCGTACAAGGCGCCGCCAGGAGGATATGGACGCACACATATATCTCGAATGTATGTAGTCAAAGTAGTGGTCAGGCCAAGACCACTCTTTAGCTTCAATGTCGTCGATCTCGAAACGGACGTTGTCAGGGACCCTGTAGTAATCAGCACTCAAAAGTTTGTAGTCGCTGCTATTGGATCTTTGGGGCATTTCGTACCATATCGGCTGGACTGGAGAGAGGTCTGTTCCTATGACTAGCGAGTCAGGGTATTGATCTGCCATTTGCATAGGCCATATGCCTGTGCCGGTCCCAATGTCGAGTATCTTTTGGGGCTTGACAAGAGGCGCCAAATGTAGATGGTTGTCGCAGAGTAATAATGTGACATGATGCTTCAGATCGATTCGCTCGAGCTCTTTCTGTATATATCATTAGCCTAGTCCAATGAAGCTGTGTTCCCAATGCTGACAGGCAAGTATACTTCCTGGGAAGAAGCCGCATTGCGGCCGTCGAGGGCAAGTAGAAGCTGCGTACCTCATCGTTGGGGATTGGGTAGGACCCCGCCTTGTAGCCATGATAGCGTCTGCCATTTTCCCATTCCCATTGAGTGACACTGGAAGTGATTGATGCGGAGCCCAGGAGACTGTGGCAAGACCGGTAAGCCCAAGCTAATTGGTGTTCATGTGGTTGATGATGACTTACATGGAGTCATCGCTAGAAGTTGCATACTGATTTTGTCAGCAAAATACACGGAAAGTATAATAAGGGAGTCTTGAACACCTCGTCGACCTCTATCATAGAAGGTGGAGGACTTATGGCTAAGGAGCGAGCTCTCAATTTGAAGTCTTGAGCCATGATCGCAGCGTTCCCTGCCCACTTGCAGCACGGGGAAGCTGTTATTGCATTGAAAGAAGCTGCAGTTGACCTGAAGATAGGGTCTCCAGGTCTTTGGAGGAGGACTTTATTATCATGATTGAATATAGTAAGAATTAGGTAGATAGTTGGATGACTAGCAACCTTTGGTAGTCAAAGTCTAGGCTCACGCCGCCGAGCGTCAAAGCAACTGTCTCTAAAAGTCACACAAGGTTAGGAAATTTCTGCCGAACATGCCTACAGTCGCTGAAGATTGGTGAAGATCCTGTCGATTGGTAAGGACAATTAATGTACTCTTCAACGACCACTGTGCAACAAATAGAGGCCTCTTCATACGGGTCCTCTTTGATTTAGAAGAGCTATTGGATATGAGCCGTATTTGATGGTCATGGGAACTATGTACAAGGTCTAACACGCACATATCATTCCCTCTTGGCTCAATGGCCGTGATTTTTGTGGATATCAATCACTTTTTGGACTTCATCATAGCTACCCATGAAGATTCCGGACCGATCGTGAATATGCTCTGGAACAATCGTAATCATGCGTTCCATGCGGCTGTTGACGGCCTGGCCACCAGCTGTGGAAACACGTTAGCATGTAGGACGTAAGGAGAAGCCCCGACCGTTTTGAGTGCAGCCAGAGAAGATTTACCGTTTTCAAAGATCATAGCCATTGGCGCACACTCGTAAAGAATTCTAAGCTTTCCCTTCGGACTCTTCTTGTCCGCTGGATATGCAAAGATCCCTCCATACAATAATGTTCGGTAAGCATCCGCAACCATGCTACCGATGTACCTTGCACTGTATGGCTTGCCATCCTTTTCGACCGGGAATTTCAGGCTGTTGAAATACTCCTTAACTGGCTCGTCCCAGTACAGGCTGTTGCCCTCGTTGGTGCTGTATATGGCGCGGGATCTCGGTAACCTCATATTCGGGTGCGTGAGAATGAACTCACCCAAGGCATTGTCCATGGTAAAACCGTTGACTGTGCCGCCTTTCATCGTGATGACTAGTTGGGCACTAGCTCCATACATTGTGAACCCACTTGCTACCAGTTCAGTGCCAGGAAGCAGCAGCTCTTCCTGTTTGCCTTCGGCGTCTTCCCCTAGCTTAAAGATTCCGAATATGGTGCCAACGCTTACACCTGCATCCAGGTTGCTTGAGCCGTCGATCGGATCGCACACCACTGCATACCGAGCCTTCGGGTTTTCGTTGAAGATGAGGCACTGGTCCTCCTCTTCAGAGACGAGTAGTCTGCATTTTCCAGAGCTACGCATGGCCGCCACGAAGATATCATTGCCGATAACATCTAGCTTCTTCTGATCGTCTCCGGTGCTGTTCGAGGAGCCAGCAAGACCGCTGAGGTTGATGAGTGACGCTCGACGGATATAGTAGGCTATTGACTTGAAGGAGAATTGCAGGGCGTGGCAGAGAAGGCTAGTCAGTTTCAATAAATTAGCTTGAGAGATTAGAGCGGCTGTTGAGATCGAGAATGGAGAATAGGACATACGTGAAGTCACCAGTGGCCTCCTTATGCTTCGACTGTTCCTCTGTGAGAAAGCGAGTGAGCGTGAGAATGTCTGTGTTGACTTTCTCCTGGGCTACAGGAGCAGTATCGCCCATTGTTGCCATGTCTGTAGTTTGTAAGGATATTAGGTGTCAATGTGTTCTCACTTGTTGTGTGAGGCTGGAATGCAGAGATTTAATGTCAATTGGTAGGTATTTCACGGCTCAAGATGGATGCCAGGGCGGTACTGGTGGCGGGTATAACATGATCATCTCATAGTCACTGCTCCCTGATGGTAAACTTCGGATCAATTACTGGCTCACAACTCCTTCCTCTGCCCCGACCCCTCCACCCCTCTTGCCTCGGTCGTCGCTCCGACAGGCACGCGGCTTCAGCCGATTGCATTCACTTGCAGCCTGCAGTACCTTTACACATGACACATGAAAGCCCGCCAATTCCATGGCGGTCACCTTTTGGGAGCCTCACGACCGCCTCACTTTGTCATTGAGCAAGTCTTGGCATTTCACGTGACTGCGTATTTTACCTAAGTTCTCAGGCTGAGTTAGCCGCCCTTTTCCACCTCACCAACGCAAAATTCCAACAATCCTTCGAGCTCCTCACAGCTATTCATTCTCATTCCAATCGAGCATTCAAGTCTAATGTAAGTCCGCCAGCTCCGCATTCCCAACTCCAGCTTCTCCACTACCCTGATGATTTGTTCAAACCGCAAAACTAGAGTCTTTGACCCGAAGGGGCGTGAAACTACTATTGCACGTCAGTCTGATATATGTCACTACTCAACCATCATGCTTAGAATCTGTGCCAAAGAGCTCAGCTGACCTGACTGCAGAACATAGTCCGCACCAAGCAAAAGATCACCATCATGAGCCGCTCCCCAAGCCCTGCCCCAATAGGTCGACCAGAGCTCCCTCACCCAGATTCGAACAGCGCTGAGGTCCGACGCTTCCTTCGCGAGTTCTTTCTCGCCATGAACATCGACAGAACTCGCACAGAAGCGGAGCAGCTAGCGAAGAAGATTGAAGCAGACGGCAAATGGCTGTATGAAATACCAGAAGCAGTCTGGGTTGATACATATGGTGGTAATGTAGGGCTTTCTGTGTACAAGACTCTAAAAGAGAGTAAATACGGCTATGTACGTGACCTCTTGGTATCTCTAATGAAAATGATGGATCTTAATCATGATTAAAGTATAGGACGGCACTATTTGGCCCTTTCTTATGTTGGTTAGAAACATCCTGTGTTTCATTATTCTCCCAGACGGAGGCTACCAGCTGTGGCGTGGAGAAACGCACAGATCCTTTACCTTCCCCATTGTCTGTGCTAGTTTCGCAGCGATCATCACCCTCTTACACAACCTCTGCCAATATAAACCCATCATTACGTACGATCGATTCCCAGAAATGTTCAGGATCAGGAACGCCGATTCTACAAAGTCTGGGTGGGGATCTTTTGCCTGGAAAACCTAGACGGCGTCTGTAATGTATCATTTGGTACTACTGATTCCTGGTCCTCCAAGGTATGCACTTCCAAAGCCCTTTCCCTCTATCTCCAGCACAGACTACAATTGTAGCACGAGCAAGGATGATCGTTCGTACACTGTACGCTGGAAATTACCGACTGAGGCCTTCATGGTCGTTGGCGACAACAAATGGCTAAAACTGATCTCTCCAAATCAATTTTACAATGGCTTCTAGACACGAATTTCGAAGTTGTGACTAACGGTCGTTGTCATTGTAGCATATGGGGGCACTAGATTGCTCGCATGGGTGACGGCACGTCAGTCGTACAAGCCACCGAAACAGGGCTTCTTATCAGCATCTGGAGCAGGAAGCATCGGTGATCAATTTGGGGCCTTCACTTGCTCGGGAAAGGCACCAGTGTCATGGTTGAATACCAAAGGTAATCGCTTTTCATAGACATATACCAAGCTCGCCCCTTTTCAGGTCTTGCATGATGAATGGCACTGGGCTCCGATACATTATCGATGAGAAGATATGCCTTATTGTGGCAGGCCTAGAAAACCTTGCCCACTGATCACGACAGTTACGCCGGGTTTTGTTATCTCTACGCTATCCTGTCCATAGAGCTCACGGTCCATAAGGTACCGGGCCTACCAGATTCCATGAGCTCGAAAGTCAAGAGTGCACCAACAACATGGCACCCCACCCTGGTGCAAATCCACCATTGACAATCAGACAAATGGTATATATCTTTCTCACATCTCTATTTCAATGCTTCTATGATGATTATCTAGATGACGAGTCTGATTCGGGTTTCCGATGTAGACACACTTCTATTTTATACCATTCATGCCTATCTGATCAAGTTAATCTTCCCTACTATGCTCCAGCTTTCTCTTCTTTTGCAGCGCTAATGTCATCCAAAGGTTGCAACCGCTCTGTCCAGCCTGAGATACCCGCCACAGGACTCGACGAGATCATCAATATCCGGACCCGGTGAAATCTGCAATGTGTAGGTCTTCTTTGCCAAGCAAATGCCTATTCCTCCGCCCTCATATGATGATTCAAAACATACACAAAGACAAGCATATGTCCAAGCTGGCCTGACCGCCAGCAAAGACGAGACTGTTCTATACTGATTTACTTTTGGCACCGCGTTCTGTTGTCGAGGAGTCTTATAACCAGCATGGCTGACTGACTCGCTGTACAGATGCCTCGCACCTCTATCGAACACCGATAAAAGATCACCAGTAGCAGTCATCAGGTATGTTTTCATCTTCTGCTTTCCCTTTCCTACGCCAGCACCCTTCATATGATGATCAAAATATTGTATATCACGACGGTCTACATAGCTATTTGATAGCATTGATGATACCGCCCATGACCGGGCATTAGATCTGATATACTGCAATATGGTGTCACCTCAATGAACATTCTAGAAGCTGCAATGTTACGTCATACTTACCTCAATCTCGAACAGATGCATATATAGTCCCCGAGACGTTCCTCGCATTTCTCCTCCCTGAAACTTCCCGTAGCAGCAGGAAGACGCCAAGCATCGAGGCCACGCTACGCCACTGACACCGCCCAAGACAGTCATTATGTCTTCCCAATACTACAGCACGTTTCAATCCTCGTCCTACTCCTCCAACTCCGACGGTACTGGCAACACCTATACTGAGGCCACCTCTTCAAACACGTCCGGCACTACTGTCCACCGCTCGTCCAAAGAGGCCGGCCAGCCAACAGTCTCCGAGACCACACGCATCCCAGCCAGTGGAGGCAATGCACAAGTCGAAGGATTTGGCAACAATAGGAGGATCGATGACGTGACCGATAACTCTGCCAATGCGGATCAAGCCTATGATGAACCTCTGGAGGAAGTGTATGCAAAGAGGGAGGGTGGTGTTTGATTTGGAGGAGGGCTGGGAGTACGAGTAAGCTTGACTCTCAAGAACAGATACCCTCCTTAGATATACTCCTTGGTTTCTGAATCCAATTGAGCTCTTACTAGATGCAGAGGGAAGCATCATCTGGAATTTTCAGCGTCAAGTGCTCCCCTCCTATCTGCGTACCTTCGCACAAGAATCAAGAACTACCTCACCAATCATCTGCAAGCGAATCATGTAATAAGTTTTGTCCCACTACGTACATATGCGCCAGTCCAACAATCGATGCCCTGTCCTTGATAAACGTGGATGACGCCTGGTAACGCTGACATGTCAGTCGACGTTTGTGTTGCAAACGCAAAATCAACCAACGACATCCGATCCTTTACGCTGCTGGCGATCATTCTGAACCTCGTGACTTTTTTCGAATCTGTTGTTGTTGTTGTTGTTGTTGTTGTTGCTGTTTTCAGGGTTCGGGATTCTGCAGCGTTGGAGATCGATCTTGGTAGAGTACGTGTTTCAATCTTTAGATTAATCGAGAAACCATACATAGAAGTGATGACGCCTCGTGAGGGAACATCGCCTCAACAGTACGGCGACTTACGATTTGAAAGTATGCGCGAAGGAAGGGTCCAATAAAGCCCGAGTTTCTTTGGGTAGTGAGCATTCGCGAGACCCAACACGGAATAAGCGAAGGATTGGGCACAGCTTTGTCCACTCTGATCTGCTACAACTCATACGAATCGTGTAACATTTAGCGCCAACATTCAATCATATTTCGGAGAATTTCTGGGATCAAGAGTCTTGTTGTAAATCTACTATTAATTGTGCTCGCAAAGCCACATTTACAGATTGCGGGATCTTGAGACATGTGGGCGCCTAGCTTGCATTGGGAAAGAATTGCGAAAAGATAGCTCAAGATGCCGGTCCCAAACCAACAACATTCGTCTTTTGAAGTGTTTCACTCACGCCAAGCACACCAGACTGACAAGTAAGTTGTAGCACATCGAGATCATTTGTAGCACGTGAAAGAGGTATGTTTCTCTTGTGATCAGATCATTTGACTGATTGATTGATAGGACTATCTAGCTAAGGGGGCATGCCCTATCAGGCAGCTGCTCCAACCAACCCAGCCACTCCAGGTCATCACCAGATAGATGTCCAAGGCTTCTTCCATCCTCATTAATCCGTGCAAAGTACAGGCTTCCAAGTAACAACAACGTGAAGATAGAACGCCACGCAATGCCGCTTGCTAAAACGCTCAGTAGATGCAATAAAAATGTGGGGGATACAATAATGTAGTGTAGTAGTAGACGACGAAGATGAGCTCCAGATTTATGTTCCTTAAACTCGCACGGCAGTACGGTAGGGAGTTGAACCGTTCAAGAATCTCGAGAGGATGCTGCCTCCCATACCAATCGTCCTCGCCTTCTTAGCAGGCTTCTCCTCAATCCCATAGCTCAACTGGTGATTCCCCAGCATAGGACGCAGCTTGTACATGTTGCTCTCGCCATAGTATCCATCGTCCTTGCCAATAGCAGGCATATAGCTATCCTCCACATATGAAGAGATAGAAGAGGCGGGAGTGCCGTGCATTGTAGGCGGCGATGAAGACGTTGAGCGGGAGCTGTAGTTATCGCTGGCAGTGCTAGGACGGCTGAGGGCTGGGACATTGTCTGCAGAGGGAGGAGAGACGGAGCGGGGTTGCCGGATTTGGCGGGGGGTGGAGCGTGTGGACAGGTTGATGGTCGAATGGGAGGCGGAGGTGGATTTGGTGGAAAAGCGCTCGAGGTCCGAGATGTATGAGTTGGTTGCGTAGCTGCACGTGCCAACGCTTGGTGGTGGTGTGGGGAGAGCGGTTGTGGAGGCGTAGGCGCGGGATATTTGGGGTTTGCTGTAGTAGGCTCGTTGTTGGGTGAGGACTTCGTGTTCGTGGGCTGTTCGCTGGCGTTTGAGTTCGGTTTGCTCTTGACTGACGCGGATGGGGCGGAGGAATGGCTCAAAGTGGGTGAAGAGGTCGTCGTTGGTTATTCGTAGATCCCAGTCTAGGAGGAAGAGGAGTTGCGTCTCCATGAGGTTGACTTCTGTGATTGAGAATCCGAAGCCTTCGTAGCCTTTGACGGAAGAGTAGCGTGCCCAGTGCTTGTTCTTAGGCGAGCTGTCGTTCAGGTTCTTGGCTGCGAGAATGAGAGAGGCGAGAAAGATTCGGTGGACTGTGCACCTCATGCCTTTGGCAACTGGTGGTAGTCTTTGGTGCAATCTTGAGAGATAGACCAGGGAGCTCATGAGAGTAGGAACCTGGACACGAGACTTGTCCACCAATGATTGAATGAACTCTTCCAAAGATGGCAATGAGGGCTGTGATGAACGGGACTCATCATGTGGGGGTGTCGCAGGTGGTGTTGGAGGAAGCCCCTTGTTCATTCGTGGAGATCGATACTCGCACCGAATGACTGATGCAGCCTTGTCTGCGAGGTAGGACACCATACTTGAAGACACTGGCATCATGATGAAATGGTTCAGTGCCATCTCGTTCTGCGTTGACGTTGCCATTGTGATGGTGAGGTCCAAGCAGGAAAGAGGTGATCAAATGCGTCGTTGAACAACTAGTCAAAACTTAGGCGTGACGTGGGATTGGGCGAAGTAGCGTTGGTATAAAAGCCTTTGTGTGAGATCTACCTTAGTAGATATCTGTGGTCAGGAGTGCCGGTGATGGATTAGGGACTATCGTTCTGGGGGGCACGGGAGTGTCGAATGTAGCAATTGCTAAAAGTGTCGTGAAAAACGTAGCGAGGGATCGTTGATCGCTGGGGTATCTTTGTTCTAAGTGCAATGATCAAAAGAGAATGTGCTTTGTCGAAAGAGTAGACAAAGAGATTGTCGAGGACGGTTAAAGACTTTCCGGCCGGCGGAAAAAGGTCTTGGAGTAATGGATTGTTTCGTGACTGCTGTCAGAGCTTCAAGCTCGTAAAGGCTGGAATAAAAGATTGGCGGCGTGCGTGTGGGGGCTCTTCGCCTTGGGGGAAGCTTAGCAAGGGTTGGGATTTAGGTTGGATGTTGCTGAATTAGGTCGGAGCCTCGAGCTGTGCCTGACCGGAGAGTGATCCTCGGGGGCCGAATTTTCTTAAGCGAAACTTAGTGCGCGTTGGATGGCAACTGATCAAGCAAGTTTTGCGTGAGGGAGTGCTGCGGTGAGAGAGAGCTGAGTTGGCAGGCTGGCTGCTGGACCGTCGAGGTGATATAAAAGCTTATGAACTTCGTCGAATGTCTCTGTCCAACGTAAGACCTCAAACCAGTGAGGCCGGACTAACAAAGAAAAGAGGAGAGGAGTGATGAGTGATGGTGAACTAGACAAGAGACGACTGTCGAGATTGTTCTACAGTAGTGAAGGCGGGAAGGGGTCCTTTATGAAGTTGATAGATGAGGATCTGCTTCTGGGGTGAAGATGAAGCAAGATCACCCCCTGCTTCGGTTCCCCACTCGGTTGTATGAGGAGCGATTTGATGGTAAGATATGAGTGGATGAGGAATGAATATAATAATAAAGAAAATGTGGTTCCACCTTCCCAGCGGGTAGGTTGGATGGATTTCTGCCAGCGAGGTAGAATGCTGGTGGTTGAGAGAGCCTCTTCAGAGGATTGTGGTACGAGAGGCTGATTGGATGCGGGCTCTCCCTTGAGCGCCTAGCCTAACATTTAGCGCTCGACGTGTTATGAAACAAAGCATGCATACCTAAGTAAAGAAGCAGGGAAAGCAGGGAAAGTAGGGAAATCCGAATATGACTCGATGTTCTCTTGTTTCGACTTGCACTCAAAACTTGCTTGACCTTTCAACTGGTCCAATGATCAGTTGCACCAGGACAAGATTTGATAAGGCGGTCACTCTTCAAGTGGCCCAAAATGCGGGCGTGCGGCGGGAATCTGGGGATGAAGACCGACTGGCTCGACAATATATTGCACTTGACCCTCGAATGGTTCTTGTGTAAGGAGCTTTTGAGGTGCGTTCCACAATCTTATTAGCGATCAGGAATCTTGGTGGTTGGGATGCGGCCAGATAGAAGGTGGTTGGCTATGAATGTGAAGACAGATTCCTTGGCCAGGTATGAAGATCACTTCGTATAATGTCTGGGAGTCTGAACAGCTATGTAAGCGGACAATTGGAATGATGGCAGAGACGATGGTATTATAGTATTGTTCCAGGTCCGATGGCCTCGCCATGTGCCCCGGAAGCGTGTATGGAGAGCCAAGCATAATCATGATAATTTGACAATAGCCACTATATTGTAGAGTTCGTAATGGATGCCGGCTGAGGTATAGGTGATGATCGGTTAGCAAGCAGCTGAACAGACCCAGTGGTGGAGCATCCCATTCGATGGCCTTGTGATCTCCCGGAGATGTTCAACCCCTCCCACCATTTTTGACTCCCGCCATTCACTGCTCAGCATTTGCGATATCCTCCGTCTGGACTCTGCTCATACTTTACTTTGATGGCGTCTAGTCGGGTCATCTGTCGCCTTCACCGCTGCAGAGCCTCGGGTAGATGGGCGAGCTGGACATGGCAGGTGTATTTGATGGAAGATCGTTCTTGGAGAAGCTAAGCCACACACCGCGGGGGTTACTTTATTGATGGAAGGTGGACAAAAATTCTGGATTGGATCGTCAGATTCCACAGCCTCAATTGTGGCGGCAGCAGCCAATCGTGTCAATCTTCATTGCTTACGACTTGCCTTTTATGGGCAAACCTATGCGAACTTGCCTTTCGGAACTGCCTACCTTCGCCATCTCTCCGAACCATCTCCTTTTGACGACGGCTTCACCGATACGGCAACTCTCATCGTCCGTGCCTTCTCCACGAAAGTCATAAAAAGCCACTGCCCCGCATTGCCTTCCTCCTCGGCTTGCGAAGGCATTGAAGCGATCTACGGAGTATGGAACAGGAAATTGAACCCCTTTCAGCAACGAAGATCCTGCACTATTGACAATTGATCCACGTCTTCAGATAGATGTTTAGCAGCCGCTGCAATCATGCAAAGCAAATCGATACGACCCTGTCCTTTCAGGACTCTTATCATTGTACAATTGGATGCAAGTATCCCCGAACAGGAACATCTCCAAACCTCGGTCGGTACACTGCCACATGCGAGCTTCTGCACTGGTGATACAAAAAAAGGTCATCTTTCCCAATTTAGACCTTCCTCCTGGGTCTCTAAAGCTGTGGCCCCCAGGCGGCTCGGAAGCGCTGATCTACAAATCTGTACTCCAAGCTTTGGAAAAAACCAAGGCGATTTTGGTACGGCACGGAAGCCTCAGGTTGATTTTGGGGTCGCGCGACGATGGAGCGAGGTTTACTTTCCACAACATTTTCTGATGTCTCTGGTCTCATCTTACGTCGAATGTTTTACATTGAACGTCTTTCTGGTCGTGTCTCTATTCTAAGTTTGAATTTGTAGGAAGCTTTCAGAACGCGTGGTTACTTGTCATCGCATCTCATTCGTGTGGAATTGTAACAGCGCTTGGCGGTTTCAACCACGCGGCGAAGTGTTGCATTGCTGGGAATTTCAGACTCAGGCTCTTTCACCAACTCTTACTCTTGTCGCATACTCTTTCGTGCCAACAATAAAATTGCGCTCTGACTCTACTTCGTTGTTGACTTTGCCTCTGCCTCTTCTTCGCCACAATCCCAATATATTACAAACCAAAATCCCGTCACCTGGAGGTCCCTTACTCATCCATGTCAAGATTGAAGAGTCAATGATGGTCTCATCCAACGCCTCAAAGCCAGACAAGTCACTGTTGAAAAATTGTGAAGTCTCACGCTTAATCAGCCCCGGATGGCTAAGGAATTCAACTTTTTGACTTCAGCCATGAACCTTGGTTCGAAGGCTTACAGCACCGCAGCTGCTTACCGACGTCCAATTTTCACGTGCCCATAATGCCATCGACGCCACGCGATGTATGAAAACTAATCCCAAGATCAGGCCAATTTAGCAGATTTACTCAGTGCCTTCCTTTCTCTATCTAGCCCGCATTATCTGTCATTAATTCCAGTCTCAACATTATCAGTATGCTACAACTTTTGCTAGAGTAACACCTCAATTGGATACCAAATGGGGAATACGTGGCATTCCCCACCATTGCTTTCTCACGGAAGCCTGATCTCCGGAAGGCAGGGTAAGGGCGAATGGGTACTTCATTGACTCTAAGATGGATCGAAGATAGAGCACTCGGAAGGCAAGGCAAGGGCAAGTATGGGACCGGTTGATATCTTACTCTTCCCCAAGGAACCCAGATCCAAGCCATCCAAGGCAAGACGGCCTCTGGAAGCAAGGCTGGAGCAAGTTCCTGCTCGCTAGTCGTCGGATGGCAATTTCCTCTGGAGTCTTCGCAAGTCAAGCTACAGATCTACAACCTGTTCCAGTAATATCCTTCGCTCTACCTCTTCATCGATCCCGTTCTCTTCCTCTCCGAGTTTTACTTTGCAAAGTGATGGCAAGTAGCCGCTGCCCAGAACTGACTTAAAAATTCTTCTACCCGTTTTGAAACCTGTGAGTGCTAATACAACGCATGAATATACAAGATAAATACACTTAACTGCAATCTTGTATTCCAAGCTTGCTTTTTCTACTCGATCATCTCTTCATTCTTCAATCACAGCTGCTACTGTTTCCTTTTCGTCGACACCATGACCCTGAAACGACATCTTTGATCCATCTGAATGTTGAGTGAAGACAGCGAGTTCGGGGGTAGACCCCTCGTGGCTGACGCGTCTGAAGCACCGCCAACTCTAAGATCGGAACGGATATCATGACTGAATTGGAACTTGATGAGTTATACTGCTTGTTCATGGTCGTGGAAAGGTGACCCTTTGCAGCTCAACAACTTTCTCTATGACCCATCCCTGGATTCTTTACATGGGTTTGTGCAGAGGAGAGGATTTCTCCTGCGTATTGAATATCGACCTACATTGCCAAGGGACGATAGCTTTGGGCTGAACTGCGTTCCCAGACATCCCAAAGCATCGAGGGTAGATGGCCGGGAAGTAGCGCGCCATACGTCTGCATGGAGCGCGTGTATTCACGAACAAGAATGAAGGCCACCCAGAGAGCCTCTGCTATCAGAGAACAGTTCGAAATCTACCAAAAGCGAATCGCACCTGGAGATACAGGAAAAGAGCGGCGCAAACACTTCATAGAGCTACCGAACATGACCTACTCTTGTACTATTGTCTCGTTAGAGATGCAAAATCCCAGGATGCCGCCTACTGGGTGCAGGCTGGCGTGGCCATCGTGTTTGGAGTCTGCACCATGGTATTCCTTCACCTCAACCACAAGCTACAATAGAAGGAGACGGGCAATAAGGATAAGACAGCAGAGACCCTCAGCTAACCTCCGAACCTCGTCAGCTGTGATACCGTCATCCTTGCCTTACAACTTCACGGAGCTCTTACAGATTAATCTCTCATTCGATGAGCTAGCTGACGGGAGAAGATGCCGATTACTCAGAAAAGGCCATTTACCCACGAAAACCTTTCTCGGCCTATATCGTCCCGTGCGAAATTCGTCTGATTTTTTCCCTTCTCTCCTCGAGGTAAGCCTTGAAGATGCCAGAAATCACAATTTTGGACATAATACTCGGTTGTTTCACTCTCATTGGTGGAACGTTCGGAGCCGTGTGTGGAGCGATACCAATCGCTGAAGAAGAGGAACGAAACCGGAACGGATTCTTACGGCATTTCTACCATGAATCGAATCAGCAATGGTTGACACTCGTCTGAGGATGTACCCTTGCCGATAGCCTTGATAGCAAGCGCTTCAAACCATCCTTCGATGAATACGCCCAAGCATTGATATACCCTCAACAAGCGAGGCAATTTGGAGGTAGCAGACCACGTGGGGTAGGCTTAGAGCATGTCGAGATACGTCTCATTAATAGAGAGCGGGCAGCATATGACAAGTCCTCTTGCAGGAACCCCGAAAAAGACGAATGGGATAACATTGATTATTGTGCAATAACACTTTACAACATCTAATTCAAAGGGCGCAACTCCAGGCTCAATACAAGCGACTTGAGACAGAGCAAGATACTAAAAGGAGAAAGATAAGGCGACAGCAAATCCAAGAGGCGCAGGCGCAGGGATTTGTTGTTGGTCAGGGGCAGTTTATGGGTTGGGGAGGCCGAATGGGGGGCAGGGAGGAGGATGGCCAAACTCGCGGTCGCAGGGAGGGTGGTGGGATGATGAGTCGAGATTTGGGCTGCCGAAGGGTCCATGTTTATGTGATTTGCTGCGTGGCTCATTACTGCACATTGGCGAAATGCCGTGGGTGGTGTTCATTGTGTGCACTGGAAGAGCGCTGGACAATTAAATCCGCCTGGGGGAGGAGGGGAACGGAACAATGCTGTGCTGTCAAAACTTTGCTGTGGAAAGAATTTGGTATAGCACAAACATTAACTCAGATGCTAATTGTTCGATTGCTAACTAGTCATCTAAAGGTTCTAGTGATCTATCTCGGTTGCTTTTTGGAATTCTGTACCAAAGTCTTGATATTCTGTACCATAGCTATGCTGCATTGACTGACCGTAATTCATTCCATCATTCTTTTCCTCCGTCATCGCTGTGAGAGCCTTTGGTCATAGGACGGTGCCGAATCTGCATGTGTATCGTTAGCGAAGTGCCTAAAAATGCAGAGAAAATAAACGCTCACCCAAAAGTAGTCTTGATGCTCCTGACATAATACTCATTCCAATTCCTCTGCGTCACCTCCTCCTGCCCAGCCGGTACCCCTTCCCAGCTCACTCTCATCACTGTCACAGCATCCGCATCGTTCTGATCGAAAACAATCTCTAGTCTGCTGTAGTGCCCTTCTACCCACTGTCCGAGTCTCCATTTTTGCACGATCTTCGTAGGCTGTGTGAGCTCAATGTATTCGCCAGACACGTTACCGCCGAAGAGCTCGAATTTTCCGCCTACTTTCGCGCCTTCGAAGAGCTTGGGAGGGGCCCGGGTAAAGGCTGCAATTCGCTGGGGATCGGTGAAGGTTGTGTAGAGCTCGGCGGCTGTGGTGCGAAACTCTTCTGTTGAGGTGATGCTTGTAGTATTGACCGAAGGGTGGCCGGCTGTGTTTGTGGTTGTCGTCTTGGAAGCTGATTTTGTGGTGTTGGGTTTTGCGTTGGTCATTGAGGCGTTGGATGATGTTGTTGTGCTTGTGGTCGATGTAGTCGCTGGGGAGCCAGAGTGCTGCAGGTCTTTGGCATGTTCTGTGATGAGGGTGGGGCCTAATTGGGCGAGCTTCTTCCGAAGCTGTGGAACGATCTTCGTACGGACGAGGTCTTTGACGGGTCGCTTTGAGTTCTCGTCGGAGTAGATGTCTATGTCGAACTAGGGCAAGAAAATCTTTCAGTGAGAAGGTATGCAGAGATTGAAGGGGAATGAAGGGAACATACGACGTACTCATCTTCCTCTGTGTCGTGGGCAACCTCGGGCACCGTGATAGTCCCACTTACGTCCTCAGCGTCTTTGGTGGTACCTGCAAGCGTATCAGCGATTGCCTAGCCTTCTACCATAGTACAAGCAATACCTTCGTACTCTATTTGTAGCTTCACATCAAACAGTGTGATGACTTTGCCCTTCCGCTGGCTCACGTCCACATCGCCATCCATGCTTAAGATCTTGGACACCTTCGCTGTGACATCACCCTCTTCAGCTGATGTGCCCACAAGGGTCTTCTCTAGATATTCCCTTGCCCATTCCCTGACATCTTTATTCACCCAGTGCCAATTGTTTGGATTGTGGAGGACCATCTTGGTGGTTTTATGTAAGAGAGGCTGTAGAAGATTCGAAACGTCAGTCACAGTCATTCAATAGCATGAGCCTGGATCGTGACTTTCAAGGTACATCAGGAAAAGGAGTCTTGCCCCCGCAAAGCTAATCCGCATGAAATGAGTACAAAGTCATCAATAGGACTGGTGCCAGCTATAGTTTCTCATCATGTAGTCTCCTGCAATTGTGCATGGGACTCGAGGCGCTTACCAGGCCGAATATGACAGGTCTTTTCCGGTAGTGCTCAATACTGCTTCGCAATGTAGGAAAATAGCAAGAGTCGTTTGGCAGATGATGAAGTAAGTAGTAATGTAGAAAGCTCTAGAAATTCTGTAGTTGAAGCCCGTTTGGCTAGCCGAAGAAAACCCGAGATTTATCTCCTCGAGGCTGTCGAAATGAACTGCAGCTGTTCTAGTATGAGTGAATGGCTGTCTATTTCCCTGTCCACCCTCTCCTCAGCACCTCCAACATCTCCCCCACCCACGCCCTCCTCACAGCAAGCGGATCCAGACTCTTCCCTTTGCCCTCACTCCTCCACTTCCCCCACCCACTGCCCCAAACTACCACCCCATCCTCCACCACCGCCCCCTCTCCCAGCTCAACCCCAGAACTTATCTTGCATCCAGTGCCAATCTTTGCATCCCTACCCACCTTGGCGCCAGATTCAACAATCGTATAGGCGCCGACGGAGCTCGCTTCGACAACAGCGCCGGATTCGATGAGGACACAGGGGCCTAGTGTTGTGCCTGTTGGTGGTGCTGGGGATGCGTCGGGGGATTGAGGAGGAGGTGAGAGGGCGCCGATGGAGGTGCGCTCGCTGATTATGCAGGCTTCGCCGATGGTTAGGGGGCCGTGGGCTGAAGAGAGATGGGCACGTATTTGAATTATGGATTTCGGCCCGAGGGTGATGGGATAACCGCCTACCAGAGTGGCAGAGGCAGAGATGAGGGTTGTAGGCGTAGATTGGAGTGGCGGGCCTGCGGGTCTGGAGGCTGAAGAGCGATTGGGGATGGCTGGGCGGGTTGCCATGTCGGGAGTTGTGGAGTGGAGAATGGTAGGTTCTTGCTCTGTGACTTCTCTAAGAGGCTTGGGTATTGCGTCTAGATCGTTGCATAGTGTCAAGTCCGAAAACGAGATGTTTGATAAATATGCGCGTTGGTATGAGCAATGCAAACTATGTACAAAATCCCGAGTGAAGATAGTTTCTCAGCATGATATGCAAAGCCTCATCTCGGAGTGCGCTTGAGTTATGTCCTACGCACATGCATTGTAAACAACCACCTTTGAACGCCTTGCGGTGGTATCTTCAAATGTGAACCTCATTCGATCAAGGTCCATCTACGACCCAGCACCACCTCCTCGTATCCTCTTCCCATCGCTCTGCTGCCCCTCCTGAGACTCATCTCTTGGTCTCTTATTGCCTGGAACAAATTGCTTGGCCCCAGCATTCAATCCACCACTCACAGGACTACCCCGTCCTTGCTGGCCCTGGGCTTGATTCGTATTGATCGGAGGGCCACCTCGACCAATACCTGAGCCTCGACCTCGAGGATTGGGATTGCCTCGCGCTGAGCCTCCTCTAGCGACTGGCAGACCTGACTGTTGCAGGCCTCTCAAAGCACCTGGTCCGGTACCTGCATTAGGATGATGGTTGGCAGAGCCTGTGGGTTGAGTAGGCTTCTGCTGTATGTGCTGAAATGGTGCTGTTTGCAGAGGTAGGCGCTGGTTGCCGTTAGGGGAATCTCCTGCCGGCTGAGCTTGTGGGGGCTTTTGTTGAGGACTCTGCTGCGTAGTGGGTGATGCGATCGGAGGGGCAGGAGCTGCCGGAGTTGGTCGTCCAAAATTCGAGATACCCGACGGTTGACCCTGTGCGTTGGGCTGGGCAGGCTTTTGTTGGGGGCTTTGCTGTGTAGTTGGTGATGCAACACGAGGAGCGGCAGCCGCAGGAGTCGGACGACCAAAGGTGGAGATACCCGAAGGTAGACCCTGCACATTACCCTGTAGTGGCTTCTGCTGGCCAGCATTCTGAGGGGTTGGCGTCGGCTGCCCGAATGGATTTGCCACAGCCGGCTTTGGAGGCTGAGAAGCATTTTGTTGCGGCTGTGGGGCAGCGGCTGGAGGTGGTTTCGCATCCTTCACGCTCGTCCAAACTTCTGCAACGGGCTTCTGTGGAGTGTCCTGAGCCGATTTCTGGACTAGATCGACTCTAAATTGTGCAACCTTGAACTTGTTGGTGGCCATGTTGATCTGAAGAGCATTCTTCTTCCCCTCCATCAATACGGCATGTGCTTTAGCAGAATCAGCCTTGGTCTGAACTTCAGCCAATGACTTCTCATGCTCTTCTTTTAATTTTGTGGAAACCTCCTCCCTGGCTTTGGTAACCTGCTTGAACACGTTCTGCCTGAGGATGCTTCTCACGATCTCATTTGACTGGACCAAGACTCTTGCTTCCGCTTCCGAAGGCTGATAAGGACCAGGAGGTGTTTTGCCTTCTGCCTTGACATCTGAAGCTCCGTCCGAAGTTTCGGTGATTTTGCTCGAGCCTTCCACAAGCTTTCGAAGCTCGTCGAGCTCATCCTTGTGCCTTGTTCTCAATCGTTCCAAGTCTTGCTCGTGAGCCGTCTTCAGCGCCTGAACAGTTTGTTCATGCTCTACGCTAAGGCTTTGCCGGATCTGAGTCTTGCCGTCGGTGAGCTTCTTGGATAGGTTGGCCTTCATCTGATTTGTACGATTTGCCAGCGTCTCATCAGCTTGCTTCATTCTCTCGTTATGCCGTGCCTCCAACTCGACACGCACAGCCTCGACATGTTCGGCAACTTGGTCGGCAACTGACTTGGAGCCATCCTCTGTAGGAGCGCTAGCGAGAGAGGCATTGACAGAAGCAGTAGTCCGAAGATCCTCAGCTTCTTTTCGGGCCTGCGCAAGGTCTTCGCGCAATTGTTGCATCCGCTGCTCCGTCTCACCGTTGGCTGGGACACTTGCCTGCAGCTGCTGTACGCTCTGCAGCTGATTCACTTCGGTTTTGGAGGCTTCAATGCTGTGGTGCAGTTCGTCCTGTTTTCATGTCAGCAACGGACAACCGCTGTAAGGCTTTTGGTAAACTTACAATCTGTTTTTCAAGCTCGGTAAGCCTTGTCCCGGATGCTTCCAATTGAGCTCGAAGATTAGCGGACTCGGACGCCTCCTGATCTGCTCGAGCTTCGGCTGCTGTAAGATTGTCTTGCACAGTTTGCAAGTCTACTTGTGTCGGTTTTGACCGCCCGCCTTCCTCAACCTGCCCCTCCTCACTACCATCGTGCATCTCTGAGTCAGCTGTGGCGGGCTGCGAACCAGCTTTCTCAATCGCTGCGTCTCGATCTGATCTTGCCATGTCAAGCTCCTTCTGTAGGTCTGATAGTCCGGCAATTCGCTGCTCAAGATCCTGTTTCTCGCTAGCAGCGGTCTGGAGCGCAGTATTCTGTTCCTTAATCCTGTCCGACAAAGTCTTGGACCTCGTCTTAAATTGATCAGTGAGACTGGCTCTCATCGTCTCGATCTTTTTATTGCTCTGATCCTGGACTTGGGTTATCTGGCTTGATGCGCTATCAGCCTGTTCTTGCAAGCTCTGCTTCAACGATAGCAATCCATCGCGCTCGGCCTCTAGTGTCTTCACTTGCTCCTTCAGCGCCTCCAACTCAGCAGGATCGACACGGTCGTATTTTTGAAGAACGTTCTGGGCTCTCTGCTGCCACCGGTCCGAATTTTCCTTGAGAAGCTTCATCTCGCCTTCCTGGGTTTCACGCTCATTCTTAAGTTCAAGGATCTCAGCCTTTAGAGGCTCGATCTGGGCGGTGAGTTCTTCGAGTTCCTTCGTCCGTGCAGCAAGCGAAGCCTGGGCTTGTCGACTCTCCGCGCGCAGAGTAACGCTTGACTCCCGGAATGTATTCAACTCGTTGATAGTTTCCATCAGCTTGTTGTGGTCCAGACTCGAGCGCTCATTGTCCGCTTCCAGTCGTCTTTGCTGATTCAATCGTAGACGAGTATCATCTAGCTGTATTTGTGTGTAGTCAAGTTGCTGTTTTAACCGCTTTCCTTCCTGCGCGGACAGCTCCAATTGGACATCGACAATCTCCTTTTCGCGTCGAAGATATTTGATGACCTCTTGTAGGTTATCAGGACTAGATCCTGGGGCATCCTCGCTTGGGGCTTCGCCATCGCCTGAGGCTCGTTTAGTCAGGTTAGAAATTTGCGACGTGACGCTATCAAGCTGCTGGTGGAGGCGATTGTTCTGAGCTGTCAGGTTCTCTCGCCCAGCTCTGAGCTCCGCCAGCTCACTCTCATATCGATTTCGAGACTCTGTCCAGCTTTCCTCACTCTGGCTAAGACTCGTACGGGCAGATTCGGCTTCCGTTTTATATTCTGCAATTTCCAGCTTGAGCTCGTTATAGTCAGATCGTACCTTTTGCAACGCCTTTGCGGCATCCCCATGCTTGATCAGCTCGCTCTCATAGTTTTGCTGCGCTTGTTGGGCAATTTCAGCCTGCGCTTTGAGATCCTCCTGAGAGAATTTGGCTTCGGTTGCATGGCGCTCGTCTTGATCTTTAATCTGTGCAAGCTCTGCTTCGAAAGATCTCCGTTGTTCGTCCAGGCGTCGACCATTCTCCGCTTGTTCGTTGCGAAGATCCAGAAGCTCCGTATTGGAGGAAGCCAGCTCTATTGTGGTGTCCTCCACGCGTTGCTCCAGATCTCTGATCTTGGCATCCTTCTCTTCAATAAGCTTGTCCATCGCTTGCCGGTACAGGTCTTGTGTCTCGTTCAAGCTTTGTAACTCCTCTTCTGAAGCTTGACTGATCTCCTTATATTGCTCTACTTGACCCTTGACGTTCTCAAGTTCAGCTTTGGCGAAGTCGAGATCGCGCTTGAGCTCAGAAACTTGGACTGCCAACTCCTGCTCCCGGCTTAGGCCTGTATCCTCGTCATTGGGCGGCGCATGTTGCTCACGATTAGCGATATGTGGGCGAGACGATGGGGTCGGTTGCAAGATAGTGACCCGCTCCTCAGCACTCCGAAGCTCGATGGTCAATTCATCGACTCTGGACGACAAATGATCTTTGGTGGTATTGGCAGCAACGAGCTGTTCGCGGATGCTACCAAGGCTGGAGACCAGATCATCGATCCTCTTTTGGCTCTGCTCCTGGTCGTACTCGCGCCGTTGAGAGTTCCTCTTGTTTTCTTCGTTCTCTTCGGAAAGCTTGGTCTTTGTTGATTGCAAGTCCTTTTCGAGATTATCAGCTTGAGTTTGCAGCCTTCTGCGGGCGTCGGTATCCGAGTGCTCTCGTTCATTGAGGAGGTTTTGAAGATTAGCATTGAGTGCGTTCAGCCTACCACGCTCGTTCAGAAGGTTTTCGTTGTCCTCAGTGATTCGCTTCTCAATGGTCTTCCAGAAGTCCTTCTCCGCTTTGAGGTTCGCACTCTCATTGCGCATGCTGTCAATAAGACCCTTGGCTTCGACCAGATCCTCGGCAACTTGCTGAACCCGCATTTCTTGCTTGCTGGCGCCATCTGATAGGTCGTGAGATCTCTTCTGCAACTCCGAATTTTCATTCTTAAGCATCCCATAGTTGGCTTGGAGCATTTCATAGCGTTCATGGGCAAGAGTGACTTGGCTATTACTGCGCACGACTTCGCTTCGCAATTCGCCGTTCATTCTGGAGAGACCGTCGACTTGCTCCTTCAGAGTTGAACGGTCAGTGGCAGCCTCATTCCGATAAGCATCCATATGTTGTTGCATGTCTTTATACAGCTTGGCGTAGTCAGCGAGGCCTTTCGCTGGTGGAGAGTCCTCAACGCTTTTCACGACACCGCCGCTTGTTGGCGTTGCCGGCCCATCTCCGTTGATCGACTCGCCGAACATCGAATTCATGTCTGAGCCTGCTGGGAGCTGGCCTCTATGGGCTAGCATGCGTCGGAACATATCGCGCTCCCTGATGTAGCTTTGCGACTGGGTCACCAGAGACTTCACCTCGTCCTTGCAACGTTCATACTTCTGTTGTAAATCGTCCCAGTTGCGGGTGTTCTCCGTTTGCAATCGGACAGCCTCCTCGTGCTCCATTCGTTCCCCAAGCTGTCTGGTGATTTTGAGCAGATTTATGTTCTGATTTTGGAGTTCAGCTATGTTCCGGAACGTGACCAGTTGTGTACTTATAAGGCGGTCTGTGTCCGTCACGCCTTCTAAAGCCTCTCCATCAAGTTGACCTTGGGCTAAGCGTTCAAGCTGTGCTCGTTCCTCTGCGCTAAATTCGTTGGCGCCCTGGTCGCGAAGGTGAACTTCCATGAGGAATACCTTCACCTGGGAGCTGAGGTCGCGAAGCTGCTGGCGAAGTACGTCACCTTCCTTCGCTTTGGCCTGTATCTGACCATGCCACTTCTTCGCCTCCTTTGAGGCTTGGTCTCGTTCCTTTCCAATGATTTCCACGAGCGATGACAATTCAGCTACTTCCGATTCTAAACGGCCATGATCCGCCTGTAACTCTTCTATCTCAGGCTGGCGAGTCGCCAGATCTTGGACCATCTCGTCCAAGGCGGTCCCGAGCTGCTCATTTCGGCCTTTCTCGAAAGCAAGTTCAGTTCTCGTATTGTTTAATTCGCTGTACAATTGAGTTACACTGAGGCCGCCTTTCGGTCGCGGTGTACCTGGTGTGCCTTGAGGTGTGAATGAACCTCGAGCGGGAGTAGCAGGAGCAAAGCCATTGATGCCATGATGAGGGGCGTCGGAAGCCGATGCTTGAGTTCGCGAGGCTGAGAGATCAGCTTGAAGTTGCTCGATCTGCAGGTCAAGTTCGGCGATCTTAGCTTCTGCAGTCTCCCGTTCTCCATGTTCTGTTTCGAGCTCAGCGCCGAGTCTTCCAAGCTGCTCGGCAGCATCCTCTTTTGCGGTTTCTAGTTGAGCGGATAAATCCTGTTGGCGCTGACGCTCGGTGTTGAGCGAATTCCTCGTCAGCTCGGCCAGTCGAGTGGCCGCATCTAATTCAACTCTGAATTCTTGATCCTTCTTTGCAGCCTCCTCTTGCATCTGCTGTATCCGAGAGAAGGCATCATCAGCTTTCTGACTGAGCTCTTCCAGCCTCCTGCGCAAAGTCGTCTCGGTGCGATTTGCGGCATCAATGTTGCTTTTAGCTTCGTCGTGTTGACGTTGTAGTTCAGCGATGCGTGAGCTTTTCTCTTTTCGGTATTTCGTGTATTCGCCAGACTTGGTTTTCAGTTCTTTATCAAGCCAGTCATTGTTCCTCTTGAGAGACTCAATCTCCTGCTGCAACCCTTGCTCGTGGAATTTTGCGCTGGTGGATGCAGCGTTTGCATTTTGAACGGATTGTTCCAAGCTCGAGACCTGTTGCCTGAGCTCGATTGTCTTCTGGTGTTGAGCGTTAAGCTCCTCGCCCAATTTGTCATAAGCTGTAGACTTTGATTCGAGGAGCGAGAGGGTATTACGATTAGACGATTCGAGCGACTCGATCCGAGACTTCAATGTAGATACTTCCGATGTAAAGTCCGAGGTAGAGTCTTTGAGATTCTGAAGCTCGTTCTCCAAGGACTGCCTGGTATTCTCTGCATACCGTTGTTAGACAATTGAACATCTAACATTTTGAACGATGCCTACCTTCGGCTTGTAGCTTCTGTCTCAAATCCGCAGCCTCCTTGAGACCCTTGTCGATAGAGCCTTTCAACACGCGGCTCTTGGACTCCCCTCCCCGTACCGCGTTCTCCAACTCCACCCCTAGTCTAAGTTTCTCAGATGTGAGCTCGCCATACTCGCGGGCTCTGACAGATATTTTCTCCAACAACGTCCGGACAAGGTCAGCTGTGGGCATGTCTAAAAGAGTGGCGATCAATTGCTGTGGTAAGGAGCAGTATGACGACAGCTGAGCTGTGTCGAGCTGCGCATCTGCCATCGCGGGGGCTGAGGTGAGCACTGACGCCCTCGACCCTTGCTAAGCCATGCAATACTCAAGTGAGGTAGGAGGATTGTGAATTCTGGATGGGCGCGGTGATCGAACGGGGCTCGGAGTCAACCCAAAGAGTATGAAATTCATCAAGGAGGGCTAAGGTGAGTGTCGTAGTCAGATGCGTGATTCTGCATGGTGTTAAAAAGTTTCGAAGCTGTGTTAACTGAGGTGTACGGAGTAGATCTACCTGGAGTCGCGAAATGTTAGCGGAAATTCATTGATCAGGGCACACTGCGCTGGGACTAGCGGCACCAGGCTTCCTGTTTAGGATCTGGCCCGGATTTCATCAACTGGCAAGCCTTCCCGGCCTTCTTGACCTCAAGCATCCTGTGTCACCTCTACCACCCTACCAACCCTAGGAGGTAACTTGCATTAAGTTGCAAACTGCTGTGCTGGTCGCCCTTCATTATGTCGTACCTACAGAACCAGATCAATGCCTTCAAGTCCAGCGCCATCCAATCGTCGAGCAAAATCGATAACAGGCGTGCCTCCGCAGCTCCCACGACCTCCACCCCTTCGCCTGCACCCTCAAACCCCTCCGCATCTATGCTGATCGATCGCAAACGGAAACAACCAGAGCCGCCTAACATAGTATATTCGCAGCCAGCAGATACAGGCACCGGGAACAACATCAGGACTCAGGTCACATATGCGGTCGAACACCTGAAGAATAAAGGCACATCACTGACACTTACCGATATCATCAACTATTTGTCGCTACATACTGCATCAAAATCACACAAACACAATATAGGACACGCACTGATAAATAATGAAAAAGTGCAATATGAGGCCAAGAACGATGGGGGCGAAGCCACATTCAGGTATCGGCCACCGCACAACATTCGCTCACTGGATCAAATCCTGGGTCATCTGCAATCTCAGCAAGCGTTCAAAGGCCTTAGCGTTAAGGAACTGAAGGATGGATGGCCTGGAGTGGAGGACTCGATCGACGATCTCGAGAAGCAGCACAAGCTGCTGGTGACGAGGAACAAGAAGGACAGCCACCCCAAGATGGTGTGGCCAGACGATCCGTCACTGATGTTTGTCATAGACGGGGAGTTTAAGATCATGTGGCATAAGATCAGGCTTCCAGAGCCTGGGGCAGTGGCAGATGAGCTGGAGAAGGAGGGTCTGACGCCCGCCAACAAAAGTAGAGGGGCCAAGAAGGCGATGCCCAGCCAAACGAAGAAAACGAAAAAGCCCAGGAGGGGTGGAAAGACTACGAATACACATATGCAGGATGTATTGAGGGACTACTCGCATTTGAAGAAATGAGGAAATCTGATCTCAATTTGCAAAGGACTTAGCAAGGCGTCAGGCGTTTGGGGCAGCTCAAGGCAGCTGGGAGCTTTTGCATGCTGGGTTCCAGAGTGAGGGTTCAGCCTAGAATAGAGAGACAACCCGTTGTCAGATGAGGATCAGAATAGAAAGGCTTTTGTTCATTTGCTTCATTGGGTATATGCCTCCACCATCTACAATCAACGATCAGGATTTCTCCTCACCCCAAAGAAGTAATTCCCCCACTTCTCCCCACCATCCACCGTCCTCCACCCCAGCAGCGGTACATACATACAACCCTGACTTCTCACCGCCATATGCCCTCCCCACCCCTCCTGCCCCCGAAAAAATTCACTCAACTCATGTTCATTGACATACTTATTCCAATCATGCGTCCCCCTTGGCACCAACCTCACCAAATTCTCCGCAACCACCTTCGTCGTCAGCCAGCTCATTCCTGTCCTAGCAATCGTACTCAAAACAAGCCAACCGCCAGGCTTCACGAATGGCAGACAACATCTCAGAAATGGAGCAGGTTGGTTGATGTGCTCGATGACTTCGAAGAGCGTGACGATGTCGAATTGTGATTCAGCTTTGGGCAGACCTTCTATGGAGGTGTTTCGGTACTCGAGTCGGCCTGGTTGGAGGAGGAGTGGATCTTGCCGTGCGTGCTCTTGGGCTACGGCTATTACTTCACTGCTAGGGTCCAGGGCGAGGACACTTTCTGTCTCGTGGAGTCGTGCAGCACTTTCTGCGAAGATGCCACCGCCGCAGCCGACGTCGAGATATCGTCGTTTTTTTGTGGCTGGAGAGTCGGGCTGTGACTTGATACAAGAAGAAATGAAGTCGTGGCGCAAAGGATTCATCTGATGCAGCAGGCGAGAGGAGCCGTATGGATCCCACCATGTTGAAGCAAGCTTATCGAAGTGAGAGACTTCTGTTGGATTCACTGATGAGGTTGAAGAACTGTAGCAGCGGCGGATTCGATGGCGCAGAAGGAGTGTGACATTGCGCAGAGATGTGGAGCGAATTGCCATCTTAGTCACTTTTGAGAGGTAGTGAGAGCTTTATGTTATTCCTAGGTCTAAGCAGACGATGGTTGCAACACGAAAAAAGAATAGTAGACGTTGATTAGAGACCGAGTAGCTCTTCTTTTAATAACGATCGAAAATTGCATGCATAAAACCGGTTTGAGTTGCTCACGATTTCATTACATGTCCTATAGGACGAGGGGGAGGAAGCCAAAATCGATCAAGGAAGCCGCAGACAGTCCAAATGTACTGATCATTGTATGCTCTGGATATCTTAAACATCAGCATCTGAAACTTATGATACTTTATTGTCACGGCGCTAGTAGTTGCGCGATTTCCGCGCGCAAATGTCTTCCGTTGCGGAGAACTCCCGACTTGCGTTGTAGATTCACCTGGCATGAAGCTTGTCGCGACAGGTAGAGCTGTGAGGCTTATCTGGAGCAAGAAGTTGGGAACCCATCCATGGAATATTGCCAAAAGATGGGTAGGCGTCAAGCCACCAATCCAACATCGTGGTCAATCTACTGGTATGTGTGAAATCTGGATGTAAATGTCCGAAAAGCTAATTTCATCAGGAGTCCCTAAGGCTTCTACAACTGATGACAATGGTAAAAAATATCCTTCGGACGAGTGGACAAACGTCTCTCCCTCCATCCTCTCATTCCTACCTCGAAGACTGCATCTACAGCCTTCGCACCCGGTCTCCATAACCCGCCAAGTCATTGAATCAAACTTTCCTTCCCCAACCTACACCCACTACAATGACCTGCATCCAATTGTCACGGTGACGCAGAACTTCGACTCCCTTGGCTTCCCCCAAGATCATCCGGGCAGGAGTCGCACAGACACATATTACATCAACAAGGACACTGTTCTAAGAACCCACACTAGTGCCCACGAGGCTGACATATTCCTTGACAACAAGAGTGAGGGATACACAATCAGTGCAGATGTATATAGGAGAGATGCGATTGATCGAAGCCATTATCCTGTCTTCCACCAGATGGAAGGGGCGAGAATGTGGGATCGGAGGAAAGTCCCAGGAGGAGATATAGCTAAAGCTGTCTGGACTGATATCCAGCGACTACCAAAGCACAACTTGAAAGTCGAAGATCCCAATCCGACAATTCACCCGGAGAGAAACCCATTGCAGGCTCAGCATCACAGCCGGGAAGAGGTCGAGCCGATCGCAACACATCTCAAGAGGTCACTAGAGGGTGTGGTGGTAGAGCTTTTCTCGAGAGCTCAGAAAGCCGCTCTAGCTGCTGGGAGTGTCAGCACCACGGTAATTGAGCCTCTGCGAGTCCGATGGGTTGAAGCATATTTCCCCTTCACGAGCCCATCATGGGAACTTGAAGTCTTCTGGCAAGGAGACTGGCTCGAAATTTTAGGATGTGGAGTGACCAAACAGGAGCTTTACGTCAATGCTGGCGTACCCGACAAGCTTGGTTGGGCATTTGGCATCGGCCTTGAGCGCGTTGCTATGCTTTTGTATTCGATACCCGATATTCGGCTTTTCTGGTCTAAGGATCCACGCTTTCTGTCTCAATTCTCGACCGCTGAGGATATCAAGACATATGTCCCCTTCTCCATACACCCAGCTTGTTATAAGGACGTTTCTTTCTGGCTGCGGAATTCGAGTAGTAGCGCTGGTGGTGGACTCAAGGCCAACGCTCAGGATTTCCACGAGAATGACGTGATGGAGATTGTCCGAAACATTGGAGGTGACCTCGTGGAGGACGTTAAATTGACAGACGAATTCACGCATCCCGCATCAGGGCGGAAGAGTCTTTGCTATCGGATGAACTATCGAAGTTTGGAACGAACGCTCCGAAATGAGGAAGCTAACGAGCTGCACGAGAACGTGAGAAAGCAGCTTGTCGAGAAGCTGGGTGTTGAGTTGAGGTAAGAGAGGGAAAGCATGAATCTGGGCAGAAGATTCAATGAAGAAGTGCTGTATATAGCTTTTTCAGTTCTAGAAATTTGTACAAAACAACCATACCCGCTAAAATGCTTGAATCCCCAACATGGAGGGGAGAGTATTATACAGTAACCGTCAAGACTCTGGCCCAACGATCCGTGATCACAACATGGCATGGCCGCTCAGCTATTCTTTACAACGCCAACCTTAGCAGCCTACAACCAAAGTCAGCATTGTCAGCTTAAACGAGGCAAGCAATCCAAACATACCCTCACAACCCTCCCATTCAACAGAAACCCCTTCTGCTGCGTCATAAAAACACTCCCATCCTCCTTTCCCTCCACCTTCGTCTGGAATGTGGCTTCATGCAAATTCGGATTAAACGGCTCCCCCTTCTCGCTCGGATCGAACCTCTCCAACCCATGCTTCTTCAACGTCTGCATCAAAATCGTCTCTGTCATCTTCAAGCCCCCATAGAGATCCACTAATTCTTTATTCTCCGCTTCGCTTAGCTTTTCGGCAGGCACTGTACCGAGGGCGCGATCGAGGTTGTCGACGGACTCGACGAGGTCGTGTGCGAAGCGGGAGATGGCGAAAGAGCGGGCGGTGTCGACGTCGCGTTTTGTGCGGTCTTGGAGGTTGCGGAAGTCGGCTACGCTGCGGAGATATTTGTCCTGTGGGAAAGGGGGGTTAGTTGTTTAGGGGTGGAGTGCAAGGTTGGGGCACGTGAGATGGGGGGCGAACTTTTAGGTCTATGATTTCTCTGTTCTTGGCTTCGAGTTCTTGCTTTGTAGGATCCTCATCCTTGGCTTCTGGTGCTTCGGCAGTTGCTGCCTCAGCCCTCGCCCCATCCTTCGCCTCTGCCGCAGTCGAGTAGCATCTTGGTGCTATCCTTATATGGAGGGCAGATATCCGTACTGGGGGGAAGTGGTAAGCCCTTGTCCTTGCAGCGGTCAAAGAAATTCGTGGGTTCAAGCAAGCTCTTCGCGACTGTCTGAGTAAACTTCGCTGAATCATACTGTGGTTGTGAACAGCGACTATTAGGATGTTTCCTACAGCTGCTTTACCAAAATTTTGGTGATGATCTTCGAAGGGTTCGTCATTTTCGCTGTTGACGCAACACGCGCGCGGCAAATTGGCAAATTGGCAAATCCCTCCAGACCAGCACCAAATCTTTCTGTTCTTCAGTCCTTTTCAACGAAATGCTAACATTTCTACCGTTCTCGTTCAAGCATATCTCCGAACAATAGCGATGAGTATTTTGTGTTTTACCTGTCGTTGATGCGCAACACCCTGGTTCAAGAGCTGCCTCCACATAAATGAAGTGGACTCTGATAAGGTTCATTCGACATGGACGTGCATATTCCCAACGGAGAGCTAGGAGTAACAAACACAGTCCTCGTGACTTGTGATACTACGAACAACGCAAGCTGCCATCGCTTGCAAGGTGAATAGTGATGCTAAACGTAGGATGCATCTTGCCACTTTTAGCTTGAGTTTGAAAACAGTGTCTTCAACGTTCCCTCTCCTTGCAATTCCGGTGCAAGACCAAAGAATATTTCAATTTACTAAATCACCAACTTGCTACATGTGTGTCAAGCATAGAATGTCAGAAAAGCTTTCGTGCGTAGCCCTAGCATGCGATAAATGTTTTCTTTACTGCACAATGGCTTCGAGCTGAACCTGATGATCCCTGTAAGAGTCAGGATGCTTCAAGGGAGATGACTCCATTAAAGCTATGATCAGTGTCCTCCATCCATGAAGCCCTTACGTCAATATGCGTGGACCAGTATCACGAGACTGGATCCCCTTCTATGGCCATAAAATCGCCCAAGCCATGTGTTACTCTCTCACGTCATCCGCTCGACTCCTCCATTAGGAAATGTTGAACCAAGCTTAACAAACTGTGAAAGTCCAGCGCCAGCGAATTATCCAATCTTCAAGCTCTTGTGCTCTTCACTCAATCCAAGATGTCGCTACCAATTCACGCAGATATCAATAGAAAACGCTTTCTACCGCGTTCCTCCTTAGAGTTCCTGTCGTTGACTTCGCTCGTCACTGCCCTTCTAACGATCTCATACTTCGCCTACCGGATTCTTACGCTATGCAACGTTAATTTCTCAAAAGAGTCTGTGTAATCTTGGTGTTGTGCCGCCCTATTGTCATTGTACTTTGAGCTACCACGTATGTGTTAGTGCAATGAAGGGTGTTGTCATCCATGAAGCGCGACTCGAAAAGAGTATGGTGACTTGGATACGCTTACAGGTCAGGCCAGCTCGCCCTAGTCTCTTGGCTCTACTTTACCGCAGAATTCGGCCTTCTTTGTGGATTTCATTCCACTGCTAGATCATTCCAAAGGCTGTGCTTGTTGCATGGGATCGCTGACTATTGCTTTTACGAGCATAGTGCCAAGGTTTTTGACCAACCTCTTGCGAGCCTTGGCCATTGGAGGAGGTCCCCAGGCACCTCATCTTCGTTACCAAAAGGCCGGCAAGAACGTTCCGAGAATCGTCGTCTTTATCACAATGTGCGGCGAGGATCTAGCCACCGTCAAAGCTACGATAGAGGGCGCTTGTGGCTCCCACTATCCCTCAGAGCGCTTTCGAGTCTTCGTGTTAGACGATGGCAGATCCAAGAAGCTCAAGAAACTTGTCTCATATATGCAGTGCACCAAGACGAACTTGTTTTACAGGTCTCGGGCGAAGATAGCGAATCATCATCATAAGGCTGGAAACCTAAATGATGGCTTGAGGCATGTGGTGTGCCTTCCAGGTGGCCCAGCGGAATTTGTTGCAGCATTGGATGCAGACATGATAGCTCGACCTCAATGGCTTCGCGCACTGTTACCACATCTGCTGATCAACGAGAAGATCGCTTTAGCAGCACGATTCGGCGTTCGCAGGATATAAGCTGACGCATCGCAAGCGCTTTCATGATTGTCCATGGAGTAATTCGCTGCTTCAAGGCCTTGATCTCAAGTACAAAGTCCATGAGCCTTTGAAAGAAGCCTCCGGCGCCGCCTGTTGTATGGGCTCAGGATATCTGGTCCGGCGAGATTGTCTTGACGCGGTCGGAGGATTCCCAACGGCCTCAATTGCAGAGGATTCGTGTCTCAGCTATTTCTTGCACCGCTATGGATGGTAGTTGATCTATGTCGACGAGGACTTGCAGTATGGCCGTGCTCCAGAAACGTTCGCCGCTCATATCGCTGGAAAAACACGCTGGGTAAGCTTCATCGAATCTTTGACGTGAAAATTCTGTGTATCTCTAATACATTTGTTTTAGCAAATTGGGGTTATCCAAGCGGTGGCAGCCATGAGGTACTTCTTTTGGCGCAAAGAGAACCATCATATAACATTTCGCCAACGCGCAGCTGGCATTCTGAACTTGCTAATATCCTTAGCCAACTTACCAGCAACCTTTGGTCTCGCTGTGTTCTTGATCTCTCATCAGCGACTGGCTGGACAGCTACATTGTTTCCACAATCATAGGATACCGAGCTGCCATAAGAGAGAACCATGCTTCTTTGTGGATGGCACCGTGTAGGTCTCTACCTCTACTCGTTATCACACTCACACTAATCAAACGCCAAATCCAGACTTCGCCATCGGCATCATCAAAGCATTCATCCTCCGCTCTTGCCTCGGTGGCAACAAAGCCAACCTCACCTCAACCGGCAGCATAGCCAACTCCATCTACGAGCGCGACCAGCATCTCCGAGCTCCGTTCTGGCCGAAGCGTTTTCGATGCTTCTTCTGGGACTGTCGCATCGGTCTCCACTTCGCCTATGTCCTGCTCACTACGCTCGGCATCATGAGGCGAGTTGCGACTGCTTGGGAGCAATGTGAAAAGCGAGTGCTCTCCATCGATTTTGCCAAGCAGTTGATGTTTCGCGTGGACTGGCCGCCGGTCCTCTGGTATTTTGTCTGCGTTAGCCTTATGGTTCCTGTGACTTATGCTTTGTACCCACCCACGACTCCCGGCTATGAGCAGATCCTGAGAAGAGATCCGATTCCTCGAGCGGCTTGTCTGACTAGAGGGGGGAAAATGGGTTCGACGGATAGGGATGGGCGAATGGCTGTGTTTCTCTTACCAGAGTTTCATTATTCTCTTTGTATGCTGTACGTTGTCGGGCTTTGCATATTAACCTTTACTAATTAGAATTTTTGGGCAAAAGCGGGCAAGGCACCCATTGCATGTGGTATAGAGCACTTCAGAGACAGGACAAATGCATGTAATGAAAGATTCAACCAAGCCAGTGTGGCAAATATCTTATGTAGATCGTTAGCTACAGATTCAATTAAGGTGATACCCAGCCCCATCTGATGCTCCTGGCCAAAAGCCAATGCTATCGCTGAGTGATACTGCACTTTTCCAGAGGCTAAGCACCCTTCTACGGTCATGGAGGAATGGTTCGTAGCAGTAGATATTGATTTGTCTCCTAAAGAATCGTATCAACAACGGCTTTGCCTCTATTTCCCTATTAACATCCGCGCGAACAGACAGGTAGGCATAAAGCCTGAATTGTGTCGAACATTCGACCATCGATCGCAGTGCTCAAGACTGCGTGCCCATGGGTCAATGACCCCCCTTCTCAACGCTAGAAGTTCAGTCGCAGTCTCAAAACGCCATAAACACTCGTTCCCCCCCTCTGTATCGCTCCTTCTCGCTCCTCACACGATGATGTCATAAGCCAAGCACCCTGCTCCATCAAGCACCCTCCAGATCTGACCCGCGACCGTCTGGCCCAAGTTCTCCCTCTCTCTCCACAGTGTCTGGCGATCCATCGCCCAGCTCATCATCTGCTCCTGCTGCCTCGCACTCATGACATCCTTGGCATCGAGCGCATAGCCCATGATTGATGTCCAGACCTTCTCCGAGAATCCACAGGGAAGATCGGTGCGATAGTTGGGGGTATACTGGGGCGCGTGTGGTGGAGGTGCGTGGTCGGAGTGATCATCTGAAGCTACTGATGGGGCGGGCGTAGGATTGATGATGTTGATCTCTGGTGGGACTTTGCTCCAGAAGCTCGGCTCGTGGGTCTCGGGCTGAGCCTCCGAGTAAGAGATTTCTGGCACAGAGAGTCCTGGCGGTGGTTGCAGTGAATGGTGCTGGGGAAGGGGCTGAGCTGGTCCTGCCATGTTGGGAAATTCCCATGAGTAAAATGGGGCTACCGCCGGAGTTGTGTCAAGCTGGAAAGTTGTCATTGGTGGGTATGGCGTCAGCTTCTTAGCACGCTTCTTGCCTCCTGGAACATCAAGTGTTTTTACGATCGGCTTTGGTGGTGGTGGTGGCTCGGATGCCGGTTCTGCCAAGAATGGATTGTGATCACCCTGTGGCTGGATCTGGCGACCGAAGCATAGCAGCTTGAGTGACTTGTGCCAGAGTTCGTTGGAATGGGGGCCGGCTTCTTCAAGTGTGTTGACTTGGGCTCGGGTCCGTGCTCGCTGGAGCGCCAGCTTGGTGGTATCATCAGGTCCGCCAGATGTCCTAGCTCTTCGCCTCCTCCCAGTAGTGACTGTAAGTGCAGTGGCTTGAGCCTCAGAGGCACGTCGAGCATGCTTGCCAGTCTTTGGAAGAGTAGGGAGTGTCAGGGGATCGTCGTCTGTTGCTTCCTCTGACTCATCCTCTCGCACCGCTTCGGCAAGCTCCAGGACCTTTAGTCCGGCCTTGCTGAGTGAAGGGTTTGGTTGGTAGATGATGCCTTGGCACCCCGACTCGTTGTCATAAGTTGCCAGCTGTTGTGCTGGTGCCCCTGCCTTAGCCCCAGGTACCCTTGCGAGGAGCTTTTCTGGCGTGTAATGTGAGCTGATAACATAAGACAGGTGCAGGGCACAGGTCTCAGTCATTGCGGTGTCGATAAGTATAAGGTATGGAACAGATCGAAGCCCTTGTGTAGTGATATGGATTGGCAGAGGTCCAGTATGCACTGTTGAGAGTCCGGTTTTTGTAGGTGATTTGGGCTCTATATATGTATGTTAATTATTTTTTACCGAATGTGAGCAGGGAGAAGTACCATGTTTAGAAGCTCTTCGCTTGCTGCCTTCTGCCGGGCCGGTTTCTGGAATGTCCGCACCAACACTCACTTTTCTTAGTCCCTTCCGTAATCCGGTCATATCTTTAGAGGCATCCTCTAGTTCCTGCTCGCCAGCCTCTTCGTCTCCTGCAGATAGTAGTAGATCTACCGGGTTCTCCTTGGCGTAGACTCTTGTTAAGACCTCGAAAGCTCTTACTCCTAAAGCGTTACCACTGAAGTCAAGTCTTCGTAGCACACAACAGTCTTCAAAAGCTGTCAGGAAGTCTTCCCAAATGGCTATGTCGTCCTCGGTATTAATAGTGATTCCATTTCCCGAAAGATCTAAATCTCTGAGGCCGTTCGCTGCCAACAAGATGACGGGTGTCAGAGCTTGGAGCGATACAATAGTAAGTCCGCAGCCTTTGAGGCATAGTTCTTCTAGCCGCACCACTCTGCCCTGGTCGCCGCTGTAATTGAGGGACTCCACTAGGGCAGTCCCTACCTCAAAGATAGCATTTTCATCCGCGAGGTTTTTTCCTGACGCGTCAAGATCAACTACCGGATCTCTTAACGCAGCTTTAGACCCGGCATTAGGTGGTATACGCTTGGTCTTAAGAAATATTAGTCTATAAGTCTCCGGCTGCACAACTGTGCCGGAGCCTTGAATACCAGGTCTTTTGCTATCACTTGTCCTAGCTTCCGTCCCTCGATTTTTCGCTGTTTCTTGTCAGCCTCTGTACCTGATTCATGTGGCATGGACATACATGATTGTAGTGTAGTTTACCCATGATGTCCGTTCGATAATTTGCTTGATACAATGGATGGTGCGTGGACAGGTTTGTCCGGGTGGTTGGGTATTTTGTTATAAGTGAGGTTTTGATTCAACATTGTGTTAAATCCCGGCCGAAACGGGTAAAGCCGCAGATTTGCCAAACAACACAGCAGGGTGGGTGTCGAATCTTCGTGAATCACCAGCTTTTCGTGCAGGGTCCAACCAGAACTTTGACATGACAGACTCTTGTGAGGGCAATGAGGCGGTAGCACGAACATCGAGGCATCGGTACCCTTCAACTACGCTCTGAGCACACATTCACGAATTCTACAACATCCTCCATAGTACTCACCGCTGCCTGGCATAGTCCTCCAGTCAAGGGTGGTACCAAAAACAAAATCATAGCATAGACCAATGAAATGTTCATGGAATCCCTCAAACAAAGCGTTGACGTGGTCTACTCATGTGGGAGCGAAGGCTCCTTGCATGCAATAGCATTCTTATGAACCAGTGGGGTTTGTCAAAAGCAGCGTTCCACAATGCAAAGAGTAGAGCTTTAAGAAAAAGGAGCCACTCCACCTCCTCAAATCATGAAATTTTGATCGGAACGCCGCCCTCTCTATGTGATCATGCCAGACTGTCTCATCATCTCAAGCTTGGTGAGCCAAGCCGTGACTCTTTCTATGCGCAGACGAAAAGAACCAGCACTGCCACCCCTTTGCGAAATCGTAGATATTGCCATGCCTTTCTCAGTCTACCGAACGACCGAGCTTCGATTGAGAGCCTCGAGCAGCTCTGGTCTCGGGGTCAAAGCCTCCTTAGCCTCCGTATATGACATCCACTGCCTCCCTCTCTTGTGTTTCTCCGGCCATTGAGATGCCTCCTTCTCCACACTAACCTCGTAGAATTGGAACATGGCCTTTGGTGCATGGGATGTGAGCTGGTTGGCCGGACGCTGGTCTGGAATCTTCCCAAGGTCTTTCTGTATCTTGCACTCTATCCCAGCTTCTTCCCAGGCCTCGCGGCAAGCAGCCTCTTCTGCAGTACCCTCATCTGTCTCCCAACCACCCTTAGGTAGTACCCAGCCGCCACGACGAGTTGACTGGATGAGAAGGACCTTCTTCTTGTCCTTTGAGAGAGGAACTACGCCAGCAACGAGGCGCTCGCCTTGGGTGCCGTATCCTAATAAGACAACCATGTCAGCAAATGATGAAACAAATGTCACACCGCAGTATTTCTGCTCGCAAGCTTCTGGAGCCGAGCATCCTGTCAAGGGATGTAGAATTTTGCCAATTGACTTACTCTGGTTGTCTCGACCAGTACGAGCGGTAGTCGCAAGTTTCTGAGCCATATTTGAAGGTGGCTTCGGCCCTTTGTGACGGAGATGTGAGAAGGCTCGTGAGCCAAGGGTGGGGTATTAACGAGGAAATTGGGGGGGCGAAGGTAAATGGGAAATGAGCAGACTTCTGCGAGGCAGGATGGGGGATCTCGAGGTTGTCGAGTCTAGTTCATGCAACGGTATGTAGCCGAGGGTATCAAATTGGAGGTTAGGGCGTGTGGGCGAGTGGGCGATGGAGAAGGATAAGCTGCAGGCTTGGGATGTGGGAGGAAGTATCCTTCAAACCCGTGGAGGGGTTTGAGGATGAGAATTTATCTCTCCATGAGCAGGTGGGACATACATATTTATTACAATTCAATTTTTGATGAGTCAGTTAGACTAAAGCCTCTAAAGCCTCGTAATGTGCGCGCGGAGATGAAGTAGTTGGAAGGTCCAAGGCCCGAGGACTCGATGGATTTCGCCTGACGTCTTATTCTCTGATTTTAGGCCTCAGCATCATCATTGCCAAACCCCCACGCCTGGTACACTACTGCTTCAACAGCGTTGGCTTATTTGATTATACTGTCAAGAAGTTCGATATCACACGTATGACATAGACCTGCCCCGCTGAGCTCTTCTGACTGCCCCTTAAACCCGGCAAAGGGGCGGCAGGTCTCCTTTCCACCAGATTGACGAGTTCTTGGGCCCATCCACAATCGACTTTCGACGCCGCGACTTGAGGATTTCCCGTTTTGCTCTCCGTGTTCGCTCCTTCGCTGAGCTGTCTAGTATTTTCTGGGGTCGGACTCGTGTGACGAGAAGTCTTTGAAAAAGTTTACCTCCCAGAAGATTCCCCACACTACCTAAACAAAGGGTGCATAAAATCGAAGGAACAGCCTATCATCGGTCTTGTCACCCCTTCTAGAATCCTTCTTTGCATGAACCTAAGGGCGACCCTACATCATCTGAATCTCCCGGTTGGAGGAAAGCGATACTGCTGCCGCATTAGGTGCAGTGGCCTAGGTCCGAGTACACCAGTGTGATCGCTGGCCGTTCTTGTCTAAATTCTCTTTACACTCGAGGGGGCCCCTCAGCCGTTGCGTCTGAGGAAAAGAGCCTCTCTCTCGATCGTTCGATCGATAGTAAAGGATGAGTTTTGGGTCTGATGAAGAAACTTGACAACATCGGATGCCTAGTAGTACGAGTATTCACTTTTCTCCTATCTCGGGGACTGCCCCGCCAAAGATCGAATCGCCTTTGACCCAACTCCTGCATCTGTTTCCAACATTAAGAACTAGCAGTGTTTGGGCAATTCACTAGCACATACTTAATGAACGGCAGCTTGCCATGCACACTCGAGCATCTCCCGACGTGGCGGATGATTCTCTCTCTTTCCTGACTCCCTCTGGTAAGCTGCGAGTACTCCGTCCTCGCAGGCAGGCTTGCCCTCGTGCTGCTTTGGCTGGCTCACGTTTCCCCACTCTTGTGAGCTACTTACCGTGTCGTGCCTTCTTAATCGATTTCATATCAGATCAATCTTACGTCGGATGCATGCTGAATGATAGTTTAGGATACCATCGGTCTTCCTGCGGTTATTGCCGTTCGAGCAAACGTCCGTATTCCAGTCTCTCCTCCCTCTCACTATTTCCTAGTGTGTCAGCTACGATCCGGAGCTAATCATTACGCTTCTTTCAGGCGCTTCTGTTGGAGCCAATTCGTCTTTGCTCCGTCCATCCCACTATCAAATCTTAGTCGATCGAGGGTGGCGTCGGTACAGCCTCATTCCCAACCGTGTCAACTCATCCCTTTTTGACGTCTTTCTGTAGATCAGGTACATACTACTACAAGCCTGACAATCGAAATTCCTGCTGTCCGCATTACACCATTCGGTATCTCGCATTTCAGCCTTCCCAATGTACCGAGCTTACCTGAATTATCAGCTTGGATGCAACAGCATTCGATTCGAGAAGAGATCAAGTACGTTCTCGCTCTTCGTGTTCTCGCACTTTACGTTCGTTCTCATAAAGCTCTCGTCATTAGCGTCAAGCCATCAATAGATGGAATAAACACGTGTTGGGCCATGACTATAATCATCTGGCCGGTAGATTCTGTCCCAAAAGTCGAGAGTAAGACAACCTTTCCCTAGGTCTGACTGTGTAGATGCATGTAACCCAAAATGGAAACGTAAGCCAGTCCTTCTCAGCTGACTTCCGACCGATTCTCAGGGAAAAGAAGCGGCGAAAGAATCATTTTCATGTGTGCCAAGCCGTTCACGAGTCTGAATACCAGCGAGTGGAAAGGCCCACGGATACCCGGACAAATGAGCCAATCAAACCAGCCCATAGATTTGAAGTCACCTTGGAGCCGGATAGTTTCACCGAAGAGAAGTGTGTCATGTCCAATTTCCGTACCGATGAGTATCTGATTAGGCGCTATACAGGTACAAGCTATTTGAGCACTACCAGCGTTCGGTCCACCACGAGTCTTCATCGAAGAGTGGTTTCAAGCGCTTCCTTTGCTCTGGCTTCAAGCGAAGCATCCTCGTCGGAGATGGGAAGGAGAGGCAAATTGGCTCCTACCACCAATGTTACCGGCTAGATGGGAAGTTAGTCGCGATGGGTGTCCTAGACCTACTTCCTCACTGTGTGAGCTCTGTCTATCTTTTGTAATTCCCACGTCCCATGCCCTCTTGCGGTCGCCTTACTAATTGGACATAGATACCATGAACAGGTCAACGACTGGAACTTCGGGAAGCTCAGTGCTCTTAGAGAGATTACATTGGCGCTAGAAGGTGGTTATAGATACTACTATATGGGTGAGCACTTCCACTCCGTCACAACATTCAATCTTGATTTCAAGTAGGCTACTATATCCACTCATGCGTCAAGATGAGATACAAGAACGACTTTCGCCCGCAATATGTTCTAGGTGAGCATTTGGTAGCGCAACCGTAGTTACAGGCGTAATTGACCCATTGGACAATAGATCCTGTGACTAATGCCTGGGACCCATTAGACTCAGACATGCTCCAGCGCTTATCAACTCGCAAATGGGTTTCCATGAGCTTTGAGCGGTCCTTGGGAATTGCATCCGACTCTCCCATGACATTCCTGCAATCAGGCGCCGTTGTTAGCTCCGATTTCAGCAAGGAGCTCGACATGGGTCCAGAAGACTTCAAGTATTCCCTCGAATACATTAATGGACTAGATGAGTCCGACGCAGCCGGTGAAGCTAAAACAGCCTTTGAAGCTGGCATGCCTGGCGCTATGACAAAAGCGGAAGTTGAGGAACAGATCGATCTTGGTCTGTGGAGGTTGAAGATACAGGGACGAATCGTTCATCTCGAGGTGATTGCTAGAGGCGGTTGATCTTTTACAAACGAGGAGACACTGACTTGCTCGACAGGACCTCGTCAGTTGGGATAATAGCGAGGTAGAGTCTGGTACACTCAAAGGCATCGTTGCAGAGCTGGCTGCTTGCATTGGACCTGATTTGGTCAAAGAAATCATACTCAAATTTGACTAGACATTCATACAAGCTATGCAACATTTACGAGCAACGACATCCGTGGCAAAGAAAGAGTCTATCGTTGAGACGCTTTATCATGGATTTCTCATGACAATACCACCTATCTTCAGCTCTAATATATTATCCAGGTGGACTCTGGCGTCCAACCACTGGCCTCAGATCTTCACATCTTGCAATCAAGTTTCATTGTCATCTTCCTCTCCTCAGACAGGCCTCGCCTGGCTCACGCTCTTCGAATTTACTGGCATCTCTTCGCACTCCGCTACTCAATGTTGAGCCCTGAGTTGGCCTGCGATCTTCCAATGGCTGGCTCATCGGCGGCAAGTCCCTCTTCTAGAGGACAATATCATATTGCACACTCCTTCTGAAGATCCGAATTTTTGGTCTCAATCCACCTCCCTCCAAAACCTACACCCCTCCTCCGGCTCCGTCCCCTCTCCACACCCATGTCCCCTCTGACAAAGCCACGCCTTCCCCTGATAATTCACCCTATCATAATTCATATACTTCTTCCCCTCCGCCTGCCACTCAGGGTTCTCACTCCTTCCCCTTCTTCCCCTTTGGCTTCTTCGCACTCACAAGCGCATGCTTATTCTTCCACATACCACCATACTGGTACCATGGATGTTCCGCGCTTCCATCAGCCACTCCGCCTGAGACTTTCTTCCAGCACCCTCTCGTGCAGACGAAATGCCAGTCTTGGGTGGAGTCTATGCGGCAGCGGACTAGGACGTCGCGGGGGGTTTCGCAAAGGGCACAGGGTTTGCAGAAATTAGCGGGAGAGGGGGAGCGTTTGCGAGGCTTTGTTCGATGCATTGTTAGAGGATGTTCGGCAGGGGGTCGCTGATCAGACATTGTGGTGGTGAGAATGGCCATCCGTTGAAAAAAGGTGACGGGAAATGTTTAGATGAGACCCCACGCCAAGCCTCTGCGTCATCGTGCAGGGCTAGCCAGGAACCCGACCGAATTCATTTCTTCTTCATCTCATGCGTGCATCTCGGCAATCACTTCTCGAAAACTTTCCGCGTAAGCTGACAGCTTTGTTTCTCGTTCTTTTCCTAGCACTCCTCTCCAAAATGGTCAAGAGGACCCCCCAAGCTTCTGACACGAGCCTTGCGCTCGAGCAAGGTCTTGCGCCTGATACGTTTACCGATGGCTTGCCTCTACCCAAGATGTTGGTATTCGACTTAGACTATACATTATGGCCTTTCTGGGTAGACACGCATGTTACGCCCCCACTAAAAGCGAAAGATGGGGGCTCGAAATCTGTGGATAAGTAAGTGCATAGTGCCCCTTTATTCTGCGATCTCGCGCTTCGTCCCAAACAATTGTGCTAATCTTCCCACTAGATGGGGCGAGTCCTTCACCTTCTACCGCGACGTCCCCGCCCTCCTCCACGCCTTCAAAACCCACTCCACCCCCATCCTAATCGGCGCCGCCTCTCGCACCCACGCCCCCGACCTCGCCACCACACTCCTCAAACAATTGATTATCAAACCTGCCAACAAGCGCGCGATCGAGTATTTCGACTACATACAAATCTTTCCGGGCGATAAGAAGCAGCATTTCGCGAAGATCCAGAAATCGAGCCAGGTGGCGTATGGAGATATGCTGTTTTTCGATGACGAGGTGAGGAATCGGAATGTGGAGGGTTTGGGGGTGACGATGTGTTTGGTTAGAGATGGGGTCAGCAAGGGGGAGGTGGATAGGGGGGTAAGGGAGTGGAGGAGGAGGCATGGGTTGGATGGGAAGACGGAGACGTGAGGGGAATAGTGAGCTTGGTTTGGGCAGAAGCCTGGGGATGACTGGGGATGACTGGGGATGACCCTACGAAGAGACGATTGCATGCATTTGTTTCATAGCGTTTACGACGTTCAGCAAGGCGTTTTGGATCTGGTGGGGTCAGGTGGATATAGATCTTAGACATATATCGTTGCTACGCCCAAGGCTCATTTTATTGATCTCCTGCGCCTTTGCTGGTTCGGTCTCGAATCAACATCTCTTTTACTTTCAGCACTGCCAGTCGCGAAATTTGGAGGCTTTGCTCATGTCTCGGCGATGTGAATCATTGCCTAGGTCGCAGTCGGGTCTAAGATCCAGAAGTTTGTCCCCTCGGTCAGTATTTGCACAGCCTCGTTGCCCCCCAAAAGATCGTCAAAAAGCAAACCGCGGATAGCCGGTGTACAAATTCTCCAATATCCCACCACCTTTTGACTCAATCTACTCTCTTGATACCATTACTACTTGATCAGATTATGGCCTCTCCCAACAACCCCCAAGACATGGCCGCACAGTCTCCTCCCGCATCGCCTTCTACAATACCAACATCGCCATCATCTCAATCAAAAGGCACCCAAACCCCCCTCTCCCTTGACCTCTCCAGCCTCCCACCGCTCATAACGCCCTCTCCCCCCTCAAACACCCTCCTAATAACCAACCTCAACGCCCCCACAACCTTCCACCCCGCCACGCTCTCCCGCCTCCACGACCTCCTCTCCCAACCCGTCCCTCTAAACTCTTTCTCGCCTCTCAAATCCTTCCACAGGATCATAGTCTCCTACCCCACGACCGAAGCGGCGATCGACATGCGGCAAGTCCTCGATGGCTTCCCCATGGGCGAAGATGAGAGCGTTCGGATTTATTTCGGGGAACATACGCCCATCCAGGGCGAAGGGGCCGAAGATCAGCATCTCCATCCGCCGAGCTTGGGGAAACTACTGTTCATCTCCCCTCCGCCGTCGCCGCCGTGTGGATGGGAGATCAGAGAGGAGGAACCGCCGAATAAAGACGTGCATGCGGAAGATTTACAGCGCGCTCTGGCGGGCTTGAATGGGCATCGAAAGGTTGGGGGTAATGGGGATCAGAGTCCCATGAGTGAGGAGGAGAGGGATCGGTTGCAGAGGCAAGGGGGGTGGGGGAGGGAGAGGGAGAGGAGAGGGACTGGGAGTATGATGGTTTATCATCCGGGTGTGCATGGGGATAGGGAGGACTTGCCGGCCGTTATGGTGGAGGATACTACTGAGGAGGGGGTGGAGGAGGATAGGCTGGAGGGTGGAGGGAGGTTGTTGACGCATACGGCGAGGCCGCCAGTGGAGTTGATGGGGGATGCTTAAATGTCAGGGCAGTGGATGGTGTAGATGATAGTGAAAGAGATCCCATCAGCTTTAGTATGGTGTTGGATGGAAAGATAGCAGTCAGTAGTGTTGTATGGCTAAGTATGATCTTTGAAAATTCCAGGACTCATGTAGGACAAACCTCTCGAATGCTTCTTCATGCGCGGGCGTATTGGACGAGGCTGATATTCTCAGAGGCACTCGAAAACAACCACGGTCAGTGTGCTCTGGTTTTCTGTCGAATGGTCCAGGATAGCTCCCCGTATATCACCAGCTCTTTCTCGGCAGAGACGAGTTCCTCACTTCCCAATATTTGCATCGCGCAGAATATTTCCCACACCGTGGTATCGAGTCTTCGGTTCTGTCCCAGCATGGCCTCCGTCTGACTTGATGTGTCCAGCGCAACGGGAAGAACTATTTTACACTGTCAGTTCGCCACGACTCGACGTCTCGGCGATGTCTATGAGGCCTTTGAGTCTAAGGCTGAGCCCAAGTCTTCTAGACGACCTAAAAACTTCCGTTGATGAATCGAACCCTAGGGAAGATCCTGCGGGACTCCGTCCCGGCTCTACTACCACTGAAAGGCTAGCCCAGGATGGCCCCAGGAGATTGGGCAGCATGCCCCGCTTCGGTACGGCTCATTAGCTCTGACAGCAGGGTCTGAGGCGGTGAATTGCATGGTCCGATAACGGTCGTTGAGGAGTGACGACTCGACTCCTGAATTTCCAACGCTGTAGAACTTACTTGGGACTTTTGGGACAGAGTGAGGCTGGGCCCATTGGTGGCATCGGGACATTGGGCACGTGTAGAGTACAGGGCAACATCATGCAAGGGATGTAGGGATGTAGACGTCTCAGATGTGAGGCATATTCGAAGTCTCTATGGAAAGGAATGAAGCTTGAGCAAGCGCTTACTCCGTAGGGGCTCCGAACAGAAGGCGAGCGCCGTGTGAGCAACCAAAGCGCAGCGAAAATGAGCATTCCGAGTAATTTTAGACTCAAAGCATGTCGCATGAGCGGGATTTTCTGGTGAAGCAGAACGCAGGGCAACGAAGCGACACACGATTGGGTCATATTTTTCCGAGCAGTAAATTCTATCACATTCCTGCACGACAAGATGTGAGATGAAGTACGCTCTAGGGGGTCGGGTAGATACAGGATGTAGCATGTTATTAGGCTGGAAGCGCATATTCTTGGTTGGGAGGCTTGCTCAGCCTCGTTCCGCGAATGCGAAGGTGTAGTAATTAAATTAGAAACAGTCCCTTAAAAATTCCTACTTCCCCTAGCTGCTAAAGAAAATAATATAGGAAAGCCTGGTTCGTCCCTGTAGCAAGACCTTGGTGGCGAATCAATGAAGGCAGTAATTTTTCTTGCCACTCACCACGATCTCATAATCCAATTAGCGATTGAAACCGAGTCGTAGAAGGGAAAAAATCTCCTAACACTATGCCCTTCCATCATTTTCTACAATGGACCCCATTTCCCCTCTCCGTGATGTCGACGTTATATTGCAGTTGCTGACTTTATAGATCCGAGCTGAGCCAGCCAAGCGTTGGGCTCCCTTCTGCTTTTACATCGCTATAGCGGACCTCGTGGGCCACCACGTCGCCCGTTCTCATTAATCGAAGCGACTGCTCCGCTCCCAGACGATGACTGTCGGCCGCTCTTGCTAGGCTTTAGCTCGCGATAGTCTTCCACGGCAATCAAACCCTTCTCCCACATATACTCAACAAGAGCAAAGTCGATTCGAGCGTGAGCCATACGATGGCCATACTTGTGATGAAGCTCCACATGGCTCATACGATCACGCCAGCTGAGGATGCCGCTGGTTGACTCGAATTTTGAATCGCAGAAGCAACAACAATTCACCTTTGGTGGTGGAATGTTCTTTGATGGCCGTCCCCTCGGTCCAGGCTGCACGAAGTGTTTCATAATATGTTCCAGCCACTGTCGTTCATTGCCGATGGCGAATTGTTTGTAGCAGTGGAGCCAGGGAAATGGGCATTCCAGGGTTGGATCTTGCTGTGGCGATCGAAGTGGAGCGAGAGGCGTAGTCTCCAAAACACCTTCTTGATCGGGAACAAGAAGCCTCATGCCTTGGTCTATTTCTCTTCCACCCATGCCGTCCGAGGCCGACTCGGGTATTCCTGGTGGGGTGGGAAGACGAGTGAGCTCAGGGAGGGAGCCGACGGAAGTAAAGTCGCTTCTCAGAGCAAGCATTGACGTTTTGATACTCTGTTCTGGGTCCCCAAAGTATTCAGCGTCTTGGTGACGGACGGTGTGAGGAAGAGTTGATTGCAGAGCTTGGAGAAGGGAAATCCTCGAGTCGCCGTCGTGTTCTACGTAATCGACGACGGCAGGTTTGGTAGGTTTGGCAATCGCTTGCGTTGAGGGCGGCGTTGCAGACACTATGCTTATGAGACGACAGTCTCGGTGTCAGAGACAGGAAACTCACTTTTTGATCCCTTGGAATGGTCGGCGCTAATCTAGAACTTTGGCGACGACGACCTTTTTGTTTGAGGTTCTCACTGCTGCCGTCAATTCGCATTTCTTGCACGATGAGGGATGAAGCTCGAGCTACACAACAGCTGAAGACGATGGGCGGCGTCTTATGTTGATGATGGAGCTGTTGCAAGAAGAGGGAGGGGGTGTTTTACGGCAGTCCCAGACCTTTGCTGGATCTACGAAGCGCCAAAAGTACCTTTAATCCTTGCCCCTTGGATTCTACGCGGACCACGTGGAGCTCCAATAGGGATGCACAGAAAGCGTTCAAACGTCCTCATGATTCGAACTTATTATGCAGTCAGACTGATCGTAGCTTTTACGAAGTCTCCAGGGCCTATGGAACGACTCCAACAGCTATCGGTCAGTTCCCCGGTGCTTGTCAGTTGGCAAGCATGTGCAACGGCCCTTGAGCAGCATTTGAGCGAACATTCGATAAAGGATCAATAGAGAAACAGGATAATTAATTAAAGAATCTCACCGCTCGAATTATCGTTGTTCATTGCAGATCAATAGGCGGGATGGGATGGGATAATTTTACGAGTTAAAGGTAAGTATCTCGTGCATCTGCCGCCGCGGATCGGCAGGCTTCAACGGTTCCGCGTTGTTCAGCCCCAACACAACGGGCGAAACGGGGAAGACGCTCCCCCATGTTGCCAAAGCTACGATTACCAGAAATTGTCTATAGTACCACTGGCGCGAACGCCAGTGGCATTGGCTGAACTTTGCGCATCTCAGCCACAATATTGGAATCCCCGAAACTTGCCAGCCTCGCCAAAGCATCGCCCTTGTATCTCGGCTTTTGTTAATAAAGTTGCCTCCATGTAGGTGCTTTTCATAATCTTCGCGGCTATAGAGTTATGAAACAAGATTCGTTGAATTGCAAAGCAAATGAGATTGGCCCAAGATGACAGCAAAGATAATAGCGAATGAAGCCCCGAGCGAAGCTACTAGCTCAAATGAAGTCAACAAAGTCCTGATACTCTGCAATAAATGCTGGATCGAAATCATATACCCATGCTGGTTGTCCAGGTCTGATCTTTGGAGGTGAAGCCTCGTTCTTCGCGGCACTTACCGACGGCTGCGGCTGAAGTACTTGCTCTTTTTGCTTATTGATTCTGAACCTTTTCTGCAGCGGAGCTGACGTTGACGCGTCTTCGACTTGATCGTCATCTCCGAGAGCAGCAACCGCTGTACGTTTTTGAGATTGCTCGGTTGGCTGTTCTGGACTATCCGTTGAAAGAAACAAATTTTCCACTCTTGTGGGAGCGAATGATGTCGATGAGCTGTTTCCTTTGTTTGTGAAAGGACTGGAGGATATGGGCGGACTGCTTTCAAGAGGCTCATGATTCTCTCCACTAGCTTCGTGATCGTCGAATGTGGGCTCAGGGTTGGCTTCTTGGGCCTGCAATTCTTCCTTCATGCCCATGGAGTCACTCATTCCGACCATGGCCGCTTCAAGATCTTCTTGGTCGTCGTCATTAATTTGCGGAAGATCAAAGTCGTCCAGTGGATCGTAATCAGGGAATCTTTGAGCAAATATGTCGGTGGCTTCTTCGTCCTTACGCAGAGGCGCCGAAGGGTCCGGAAATTCACTCCCATAGCTCGTCGGCTTCTCCTGAGATGGTGACATTCCTTTTCCAGGCAGTTCGCCGAACAGGGCAGATGGGGAAGGGAGGTCACTCATCAAATCATCTCCGTAGTCAGTCGACGGTTTGTCGTCTGACTCCGCGATATTCGGATTCTTGCTGAGGAACGAGACTTGTGGCAGCTCGTCTTTCATGTAGTCGAACGAGGGTTTCTTGTGCCCCATGAGCGGAGCTGATTTCCCTTTGTTCACGCTCTTGTGCAACTTGGCAAGCTTGCTGAAACCTCTAGGGGCGTTTTCTGCATATTCTTCTCGTTGATACGCTAGATCAATTGTCTGAATGCCCGTATTTTTGCCACCCCTAGAGCTGGTAGAGGCGACAGTGCTTTTTGTTTGCGGCAATATTGCTTTGGAGGCTTTCCTGTTTGTGAGGCTCCACGGTTCTACCAAAGAAGCCGCATGATTAAAAGAACCTTTCGGAGGCTTTGGCGCCTTGTCAACACCATCCCTACAGCACATGTGCTTGCAGCTGATGAGTCCGTCAGCTTTGTGGTGGGCCATGTAAGAGAAGCACTTACGCCGTCTTGTCTTTGCACTTGTGGTTGCAGGCCCACTTTCCATTATCGAGCTTTTCTGGAATCCAACCAGTTTGCTCAGCATCTATGCGCTGCCTAGCTTTCATTGTAGTGTTCGGTCCCGTGTCAAAAGTGTCGATGTCATTGAAGTCCAATTCCTCGACTGAAGCCTCCATTAGTACACGCTCGTGGTCAGAATAGCAAACCGACTCACCAGCTTCCACCACATCCTTATCATCGAGATCATCACCGCCAAATTCATCACCTTCTAGCGTCAAAGGGCTGGTATGGGCTACGGTTCCCTCGGGTTCTTCAGGCCTATTCCGATGGGCTTTGCTGCTTGGTTGTGACTTCGATGGTTGTTGCTGTTGAGCGACCTTTGGCGGTGGTGGGAACAGAGAAGCTGGTATGTCAGGCTTCAATTCCGCAGATCTCACAGTTCCGGCTGTTATACTGTCAGCACCGAAAGTACTGGCAGCGAGCTACCTCTGGCCTCCTTACCAATCTCGTCACACATAACATAGCATGTAATGTACTGTGTTCGGTTGAGCAATTCCGCAGACATCAGAAGATCCTGGCCGTTATTGAGCTTGTTTGCGCTAGAATTGATTAGTACCTTGACTCAGGGGTTGGTCAATAATTCCTTACCTGACTTTCTTGAAGTCAACGAGATGTCCATCAGATCTCTCGGTCAGCAAGCAGACATGGATCGGCTTTCGATGAAAAAAAGTCGGAACTTTCTCGTTCATGAAACCAACTTCAGCCTTAATCTTGATCATGACTGGCCGTCCCTTCCTAGCCTCCTTGCCCATCATTTTCACAGACACACGCAGCTTAGGGAAATCCTTGAGGTTAGCCAGTAATTTATTACCGAACGGTGGGTTCTTGCTCATCAGCATCTCGATTCGGTGGGGCTCTGCTGCCTCTAACGCTTCGATAGTGTTAATGCCACCTACAGCAAGCTTTCGAATCGCTACCAGGCCAATTTGAGCTATCTGCTTCATCTGGTACGGCGAGTTATCCCAGACCCTCGCTCCAAAGCTTCGCGCAAGCTCCAAGGCGTGCCGCACAGCCACAGCATCCTGGAGGTAGACTTGGCAATCGATGATGCAACGAATCAGGCGGTGGATGTGAGAGAATAGTATTCCTTTATCTTGGTTGAACTGCTTCTTGTGCTTCGCGTGAGCTTCAGCTGTGGGAAATTCGACGCCGCCGAGCTCAGCTTGGATTATCAGACTTCGCTTGTGGGCGTATTGGGCGAGGTCGACTTTTATGGGGAACTTAACGCCATTTGCCTGATTGATCTCCTTATAGAGCTTCTTCTCGGTTGCTCGAAGGCGTATATCACGGAACTCGTCTGCTTGGACGACAGCCGAGAGCTATTAGAATTAGCACTTCTTTGCCAGGAAAGCACAATGGACCTTACAATATCCGACATCTTGGCACGAGGCTGAAGTCGCATGAATACCTGCATAGTCTCAAACTTGACGTAGTATCGTGCCATGGCATCACCACATTCTGTCGCTTTCAATTTGCCGCCAGAGGAAGAAATGAGGTGTGCTTCCTCAAGAAGTTCGAGGTCTCGTTTGCAGATGTGCTCAATTCTGTCGTCCAGGTTCTGACCCATTGGATCACCTTCGAGCTTGTAATGCTCGGGATTCTGCCCGAGGCGAACGTAAAGGAAGGTCCCACTGAGCCATCGTTTCGCTGTGTATAGATCGTAGATGGTCCCAAGTCCGATCTCTGCATTTAGGTGATCGATCAAATTGAGATGTAGACAGCTCTCCAGCAACTCCTCACCTGATACCAACTTCTCATACCTTTTTACTTTCTCCTGCTTCGTGATGATAACAGCAACGGCAGAGGTGTCAAACTGTGGACGACCAGCACGTCCAAGCATCTGCATGACTTCAAGATCTGCGTACTCCTTAATACCCTCGTCCTGATAGCTTACAGTGTTCTTGATGATGACCAGATGACAAGGCAAGTTGACCCCGACTGCCAACGTAGACGTGCAGCAGATGACGTTGATCTGGCCTTCGAGAAAGCCCTTTTCCACTGCGACTCTGTCAAAAGCATCGAGGCCAGCATGATGAAACGCAACTCCAGAAGTCAGCGTTTGCTTCAATTCTGGATCTTGCACCACGACTCTCTGGGTTGGACCTTCCCAATGACGATCCCGCGGCCCTTTGGTGGCCCAGACATTGGCGAGGAGCTTAGCCGTGGTCATAGTAGCCTTCCTTGTGATACAGAAGACCATGATTGGCTTCTTGTGAGAATGTTTCGCAATTATCTCTGGTAGTTTAGGGTCGCAATAGGTCTCAAAGCCAAAGTCATTCCCTTTGTACGGCAGGCCAACGACGTGCTTTTGGAGTTTTACTGGTCTAAACTCCTCTCCGAACCTCTCCCGTGGCGCAGGTATATGCTGGTTGGTAGAATCTTTCCCGAGCCATGTAGCAATGTCTTCCGAATTCGGCACTGTGGCACTCAAAGCAACGAAGCGTACGTTAGAACCTACCGACTTCATCCGAGAGACCACAGCTTCCAACGTGGCACCTCTACTCTCTTTGAGGATATGGACTTCGTCGATCAAGAAAAGCTTAACCATCTGCATTAGCTTGGCGTGGTCTTTCCACTTCCTTGTCATGCTGTCCCATTTCTCAGGTGTTGTGATAACAATGCTCGCGCTCTGGACATTTCGTAACTGGCCGTGTTCAGTATCTCCTGTCAGCTCAGCACACTGGAGGTCCAATGCAGCAAATTTGGCTTGCCAGTCCCTTTGCCTCTCGGAGCACAATGACTTCGTAGGCGCCATGTACACAATCTTGAATTGACTATTCTGAAAGCTAGAGACAAGACGACATATCGCCAGCTCCAGGATAGCAGTCTTCCCGCCACCAGTTGGTGCAGATACGACTAGATTGTCGTCAGACTTGTACACGGTAGAGAAGCACTTCGACTGAATGGCATTGAAAAGTGGATGGCGGAACACGGATCGAAGACGGTCAGGCAACTCATTGAGAGAGACAAGCTGAACTCCCTGGACAATTGGCGGAGCGTGGACGAATTCAATCTGCCGCTGAACCTGAGTTTGTTGTGGTGAGGGCGGGGAAAATGAAGGGTGCTGTGGTATGTTCTGGATGGCAGGCTTGTTGGGCCCCTTTCGAACTTTCTTTTGAGGAGATTGGTTAGGGAAATGATCAGGGGAGGGAGCAACCCCGGTATTGGGCATAGGATGGCGGGAACCTTGGACAGAGCGACGTTGGTTGGCCGCGAACAGTGGGCTCGAGTGGAGGGCATTGGGAGATGACGAGCTTGCATGTGTCTGAGCAGGTGGAGTGTGCATATATCGAGCTGTGGAAATCGTAAGCAGCTTTTCTTCCTTTCATCATCGTTGGACTTACCCATTCGTGACGCAAAGTTCTGAGAAGGCGTGACTGGCAGGTTTCAGCACTCAAGCCATTTGTTGGGCTCTATGATACTGACCTCGCTGCTTGGGCTGAAGTCTCCGCTGAACAAATGTACCGGCGGGAGAGAAGGGTGCTGTATGACCGGGCAACGAAAGACGCCCTGCCGGTGGTGCGTTCATGCCACTGCCACTACCAGTCTGCCACGGTCCATGAGGTTGAGGCTCGGCCAAGAGAGCGCGGTCTTGCGTATAGTCAGCCATGTAACCCTCAAGCTGGAACTGAGTGAACATACCATATTCATCAAGGCCACCTTCGCCCTGAGTGGTGTGAAAATAGACGTCTTGAGGTCTTGAGGCCTGAGCAACATACAGCGGCTGCTGATTGTAGCTTGAGGCAGGCGTCTGTCTTGGGTCCACAAGTGGCTCACTTCGTGATTGGTAAGATGTGGAAGCAGCTCTTGAGTATGGAAGCGATAGCTGTTCATGCTGGGTCTCTCCATAGTTGCCATTGATGTCCTCGATGAGTGCGTGAACATCGGTTTCATAGCCCGCCATCGCTACTATCTGATGCTAGCAATTGGAATGCATCATGTGAGGTTTCCCTAGCAAAGCTGCAGGCGTCTCAATTGTCCTGCGGCAGAGATAAATGTACAAAGAAGTAACGGAAAACTACCGTTAAAAGTTTGAAGATGCACTATTACTGCTAGCGTCATCTCATGCCACGTTTTCAAGAGGGCTTTTCTCTCGCAGGGTAAACGTATACAGGAATCGAACCTGATATGATACCTAGCAAACGACTCACAACCGACAGGCGTCTGCCCCCCGGACATTCCGGGAGATCATCTCATGGGTTTGGAACCAACGCTGCCGGGCTGGGTAAGGTAAGGTACTTTAAAAACCTGCGGCTAATGGCGCTGCCGAAGAATACAAACAAAACCACAACACCATTGTACCAGCGTCATTAGGTAACGAACCTAATATGATAAAGTATTGAAACCTAGCAAACGAACGTGCCCTGTCGTGCAACCCGCCCGCCCAGACGTTTTGGTATAGAATAACGCCAATTGATGCATGTGAAAAAAATCACTGACCCCTAGGTACAAGAAGACGTCCCCAACTGCGTCAACGAAGTTTTGCAAAGACTCCGTGGTATATACCTCAAGGAAAACCTGGTGCTGACCTTCCGCTCCGCTAGGAAAATCTTGCGCCTAATCATATCGATCCTTCGAGCCGGAGCCGGATCCAAAGTACCCTCGTGAAGACCCTCGTCTCGAATGATGCCCCTCGGGTGACCCAGGTCGCGAGGAAGACAGTCCCTCATTCTTCAGAGGCGTTGTGGGAAGCTTGCGTGGTAGATCGTGCTCTCGTAGATGCTGCTTGTCAATTGTCGTCTTCTCATAGCTGTGGATCTGTATTGGAGGTGGTCTTGACCCTCTTTCAGCGCTGCTGTTGTAGAGATAGGTTGAGAATATGACAATGGAAGTGCCAATAAGGAACTATGAAAAGGCGGTCAGCAAGTTCTCTCCCCACGAGCATGCGAGATTTTACATTCGTAGTGACCGCAAAATCAAAGAACCAGACACTGACGACCAGGCTGATGAGAATGCTAATTCCCATGGCAAAACTTTTGGCAATATTGTCTGCGTACTTGACGCAGAGGGACACCAGTATTCCTCCACATGACTGAACCGCAATCGTACTCCAGACGAACCAATTGTAGCCAACGAAGAAGCCATGCTCAGAGATCTCCTCGCCGTCGACGAACATCACCCCAACGAAGAGCGCTGGGAACAAGGAGTAGAATGCTAGCTGCACATTCCTGATCCATAATGACGCTTGCTCATTAGAGTCTTTCAGTATTTTCTCAAAGTAGACCGAAGCTCCAGCAGATACAATGCAGCCCGAGATTGCCGCAGCTAATCCAAGAATCGCGTTCATCTGAGGGTTGATCAGACCTTCATCCTCTGCGATACCCTCGTAGGTGGCAGAACGCTTGTACAATGGGGCTGCTGCAGAGCCCCGGATCCGCCTCCAACTGTCCAGTGACCTGGGGGAATGGTACCAGGAATGCGCTTGATTGAAGGGTGCAATTGCAGGATCGCTGGCCGGAATCTGAACAATAGCCACGCCCACCATGAGCAGCGCAAGAGAGACCCACTGTCTCATTGAAAGACTCCGTTTCAGCAAGAGCACGCTGAATATCGCGGTGGGCAGAATCTTGAATTGGTATGTCACCTGGAAGGTTGCAGAGTCCAGATTCGAGATCGCGATGTACTGAAGCGAATTTTGTAGGACGTACAGGCTGGCAGGGATCGCCAACTTCCAACTATCTCCCGTGAACACCGCACCTATGACGCCGCTGAATAGAGAGGTTGCAGGCATATTCGGTGGTATCGTCCGTGCGACTTCGTAGAGGGAAAAGGTGAGGCAGACGGCGAGTTTGAGAACTTCGTTCATGAATACGGCGGTAGATGTGAGGTATCTTTGACCAGCTATCAGAGGCATTATTCGGGAATAATGTAGGAGCTGCATCTGTCAGAACAGGAAATGCCTGAGGGTTATGAGAAACGCACCAAAATAAGGGCGGAGTTTTGGATAGTAAGCTTGTACGCTGTCAGCATGCCTTGTTCCCCCAAGAGTATAATCGCCCGCTCACCGTGACTAGCGAAAGCTGCTTGACTGGTAAGCCCATCCATAAGGCCTCATACTGGCGCCGGGGCCCAGTCGCCCCCAGTCCCATATTGTATGTATATCGAGTGGTGGGCGGGTTTCATGGGTCGGGGAGGCGCCGACAGGTCTTGCGTTGGATTGCAAGTACTCTAGAAAAAGAATGACTGGTTTTTGATCAAAGGAGTGTGGTGAGCTTTGGGATATCATCGAGAGATCGAGCTGTCAGATCCTTGTCGGAGCAAAAAACGCGGTATCTTTCTTAGCCCTAGCCCTACGTTACGGCTGGTACGGCAGACGATAGCTGAAGATAGGACAAAACCAAAAACCCCAAAATGATCTGCGGTACTGTCGTTTCGGAAACCATTGGCGGAAGCGCTAAACGGATGGCCTACGCACAATGATTTATATACTTTAGAGCAACCATTAACGTTAAGTAGAAGAGGATATAGAGCTATAACAGGACATACCATGGAGCAGTAATAGGGCATTCCATGGAGCATGCTATGGAGCATGCTATGGAGGAACAATAGGGCATGCTATAGAGCATATCATAGTTATATACGAGGGTGTAGTAGAGCTATTACTGGGCTATATATTCAGATATAATAGGGCTATATATGCCCTATTACTGCTCTATAGCATATTTCATTATTGCTCCATGAAAAGCCCTATTACTTTATAGCATGCTCTATGGCATACCCTATTGCTGACCTATAGTATCCCCTATTATCACTCTATGGTATGCCCTGTTACTGCCCCATAGCCCCATTGCTGCTTCATGGTATGCCCCATTATTGCTCCATAGCATGCCCCATTGTTGCTTTATGGTATACCCTATGGTATACCCTATCATTGCTCCATGGTACCCTACTATAGCATGTTCTATAGTCCCATTATAAACCTACTATACACCGGTGTATAACTCTATAAACAACCTGTTTAAAGCCTATTCTACTTGACGTTGGTGGTTGCGCTATATAAATTAAGGTGTTCAGGTCATCCGCTTAGCGTCAGCGTTAATGGTTCTGTAATCTACTGTAAATCATTTCGGGATTTTTGGTTTTGTCCTATCTTCAGCTATCGTCCGCCGTAGCTGGTCGTTAGCCCCTGAATAGCCGGGCCAGTGCATGAAGTTATGAATATAGATGTGTCCAGCTAGAGTTAGTTCTAGCAAATGGAAAGATCTCGAGATTATTGACAGGTGCAATTGCATGATCGTGATGTGGAGTTGGAACGCTCCATTGCTATTAGATATAGTTACCATTAGATCTATCCCATAGCCCTCCCAATATGAACATTTCTACCATAGTGCTATGTAGACAGTATCGTTTTGTACATCTGCCCCATCCAGCTTGGTATGTACGCCTGAACACCCTCGCTAAATCAAATGCTTAATCCTTTTCACATGCAAGCCCACATGTCAAGGGTATCACCAACGATCCATAGCCCAATTCGAGATCTCATTCGCCACATCCAACTCCTGAGCATGGTGCTCAACCCCATCGAGCATGACCACGCCGCTACTCACAGTTCTCTTCCTTTCATGACCAAGCTTTTTCATAACCTGAACACCTCGGCCGGGAGACAAGGTGCTGCCGCGGCTATATAGACCCAGCGTACCATGGCCTGGAGGAGGGGTGATGGGAGAGTTGCGGCTCCCAGGCGTCAATGGCAAAATATCGGAAGGGCTGAAACTCAGACTTGGAGATGCCTTGGGTATCGATGCGAAGTCGGCAGGACTCTTCAAGCTTGATGGTACCTCAGGAAAGGGGTAGGCGTCTTCACTTATCAGATCATCGGTCGAGGCTGAGAGTCGCGAGCTGGTTAGGGTCCGCCTGATGGCATACTCTTGGGTTGGTACGGGAGAAATGGATAGCCTAGATCCATAGACCGATGACCGTGAATTGGCGGCAGAAGTACGTCCATCAGCTCCAGCAGTCTTCGGCCTTGCTACAATGTCTTGCAGCTCCATCGCGGTCTTGAAACCCTTTTCGAAATCGTCGCGACGAATGCTGGCTCGTTTGTCACGCATGGCTTCCAGTAGCTTTTCCTCTTCCTGGGTGACCTTCATTAACTTGCCTGCGCGGATGCTTCCGTTCTTCTTCATGCGTGTTTGTGATCTTCGAACGCCATGGCTATCGTTAACAGAGCTTTCTCCGCTATCGACCGTGCTTTCGGTGCTAGCAGCCTTGTCTTCCATCATTTCACGCCACCGCATGGACGAAGTCCGCTGACTCGGGTCTGGTCTATCCGGGCTTGTGGGAAGACTCGGGACAGGTGGAACAGTTTCCGAGCTGTTGGACCTTCCTGAAACTGGCCTGCCTGAGCGCTTATTAACTATTGACCGCGGCCTCGCAGGTTGAGCATTTTGAGCGTTACCAATTGAGACTTCGGAGTTGTAGCTAGCTTGCTCAATGCTCGCGCGAATGCGATGACGGCGATGTGGCCCCTGTGCTTCAGAGGTGGCACTGCACTCGGCGCCGTCGTCGTCGGAGGAGGAGGAAGAAAGTTCAAGGAAGCTCTGCATTTGGAGATCCATGCCTGCATGCACTTTGCTACTTGGAGTGGTTTGCGGGCTTAGGCTACTAGAAGGGCTCCTCAAACCAGTGGATGGAGTCATAGGTGCAGTGTGGGTGCGCCGTGACGGAGGTGAATCCAGGCGGAAGCTCAACTTGCGACCTTTAGGTGCAGTGTGCTGGCTTCTGTTGCTGAAAGAACTCTTCCGAGATCTGATTCGGCTGGGACGAAGCTCTTGCGCCATGATTTCGTAGATGCTCATGACAGGCTCCGGCTTTTCGACTGGTACTTGTTTCACAATCTCTGGATGCTGCAAACCTTCAAGTGTTTGTTCTTCTTCTTCTAGGCCATCGAACCAATTCCGTTCGCCGTGAACCGCCGGTTTAGGTCTTTTCACATTGACTTTGATGGACGAAAAGCTCTCCTCAAAAGGCTGCTCAGGACACTGCGGGTCATCCTTAAGGATCCCAGGAGATGCCGTTGGGGTTGTCTTCCTCTGCCACCATTTTGGCCGGCTGAATGACGTGGTCTGTTGGGTGTTAGGAAGAAGTTTGGGAAGCGATGAGTTTACAAGAGCTGGAGGTGGAGAGACTGCATGGAAAGGTCGGTCCGACTCGGGATATAGTGTTGGCCGATCTATCACTGATGGTCTCCTTCTTGGGAGTCCATTGATTCGCTTCATCGAATTGCCTGAGAGCTTCGAGCTCACAGACACTCTCGAATCCGCCGACAGGTTTCGACAATGGGGCTTGTCAGTGTCCATGGACTTTATAGTTGATGCCGAACTGCGCATCAATGGTGTAGATATTGGTGACATCCCTTTCCGCAGCGCCATGTCCCGTGCGGAAGAAGCTGACGTTTGCTGTGATATCAAAAGAGGCGACTTTGCAGGGTCATAGTGCGATTTTGTAGTCGTGGAGGAACCGGTGCGGTAGTCTTGCAGGGCAGAATGATGGCTCAAATCGTCCGCCTCGATAGATTCACCGGGCGTGAAGTAGTGCTCTCCCAGTAATGACGATGACCATTGCCTGCTAGGATTCATTGTTGGGCGTCTTGGCGTCTCCTTCGATCCGTGCATGCCAGGGAAGGGGAATCCATCAGTAGCTTTGACAGATTCTCCATCAACGTGGGAGAGAGTGACGCTCATAAAGCTTGGATATTTGCGCAGTTGCTTCTTCTCTTTTCTTGACAACTTTTCATTTGACTCGAACGTATTCAGATCTACACCGCCCAACATCCTCTCAGCCTTTGACCATGGAAGGTACAGCGGCGAGTCGTCCACATTGCTCTGATTCGAATGTCCAGACATGGGTGTGGTGTTTGGCGAGGCGGTCGGCCTGCGAGGTAAAGGGAAGGAGATCCTAAAGTTTCGAGCCATTGAGGCCGTTGCTGAAGGCCTCAGGAGCGCAAACCTCTGTCATGTAGAGTAGACTGCACCTGATCATGCGGAGGAGCAAGCGTTGTGGAGTAAATGTCTCTCAAACGTGCACAGTCGCATTCTCTGGTTGTGGCTTGCAGAGTGGGCGTTCCTGAAGCTTGTCCGTCGCAACGTTCGCTCAATTCCCTCTTGACCTTGTCAATGATTTTGGGAGTGTCTTGTAGCTACTGACACAATTGACAAAGGCAACAGTCGCTGCCACTGCTTCAGTTCATGTACGGATTCGATGGGCAAGGAAGTTCCGTTCTCCCTCCACAGTCAACCCTAAACATTATCCCTGTCCCTGACGAAACGACATGGGGGCCGGACACCATTTGGCCCGCATAGGAGGAAGGATCGCGTTCTCCAACCGGAGTCCCATCCCGGACTAGGGCAAAGTTGAGCCATAGTTGTCTGCATCGGGTTCGTCGTAATTTCCCGCTTGACATGCCAACTTCCCCTTTTCGATGCGGGTCGTCGTTCGCACGAGCAAAGAGTCTGTTCCTCCACGATCTGGATCCTCGAGCGCAAGTCAGGCTTTGAGCGTGATGGGCAAAGATCGACAACGCAGACAACGTCCAAGGAGACCCTTCCTGAGCTAACCGCGCAAGAAAGGGGTTAACTTTGGAGTCTTATCTTAGTGGCTTGGTCTCAACGTCAATCGTCTTTATTTGCGCTTTAACCGAGTCATAAATGTCGCGGAGACCATCGAAGCATCGACTGCTTGGAATATCTAATTGTGAGCGAGGCGTTGGGTAGTTCTACGGAGGAGTCAGGAGAGGGTCAAAGCCACAAAGTCCTCATCGGAGAACGTCCAGATCTGGACAATGAACGTCGACGAGGCGGAAACGGGGCGAACGGGGTAACACGGACCGCGGATTGAGCTAATTGACACAGGTATGCCATTAAAAATGACAATCAAGGCCGAATGTTCCCGTAGCTTATGGACATCGAGGTTAGGTACAGAGAGAAGTCCACAGAAGGCGTACATACAATGGGCCCATTGATGAAGCAGGTTCGTTGGAAAGGTGTTACGAGAATACTCGTATATTGTTGTAGAGAGCCCAGAAGTAAACTAGGGACGGCGTACATGTACATATGAGCAAAGGCTTAACAGGCTAAGTCAATTCAGCAACAGCAAGAGCAGCAAGGAAAGCTAAGCTTATGAAAAGAGCAAAACATTATCTCGTCTTCGCGACCCATTGCCACGTAAACTCTGTACATCAGGATTTGCTGACCCTCGCACGCTTTTGTCGGGTATTTGGGGGTACGATCGAAGATACCGGCGCCACAGCATCCTCGGGAATTTCATACTTGGGTGGTCAGCCGATGCCATCTGAACACTGAACAAGGAGGCTCAATGAATGAATCACTCACATGATGACCAATCGCAGTCATGGGATTCGAATAGCAATGATGTCTCTTGGCAACCTGCTCAGTTGTTGTTACCGGCGTCGAGAGTCTTGTTCCGCCTCCTCTCGTACGCTCAAGAAAGCCTTCGTCTTTCAATCGCTTGATCAATTGGGTGATCGTTCTCTTGTCAGCACCTGAAAATGCCTTAGCACCACTCTCCTCACCTCCAGCCGCCGATTGCGACTGACCGAGCTTGTTCTGATAGGTGGCCTGGGATCGGGGAACCTGGTCATACAATATCCAGAGGGCACGTCGGAATTTGGCGAGTTTTTTCATATCTGCCAATCGTGGCTGCTCTGTGTCTTCCAAGAGGCATTGATAGCAATGATGGTCTTCGTCGCCAGGTGGAGTGAGGATAAAACCATAGCAGTGACGATGCTGCCACGTGCCACAGCAATTGCACTGCATCTGCCGTTCTTGGTGTCAATGGCGGCATACAATCGCTCGGTAGAATTCGTGGACTTACCATCTGATCTTCTTCTTGGTTGAAGCCGCACTGGCACTTGTCAATTCTTCCCTCTATCTGCGTGCCTAGCTGTTCGTGTCTTAATTCAAGCTCTCTTCGTTTTGCACTCATGTCCAGTAACTTCCCTGGCAGCAGCCTTGGGTGTCGTAGATCTGATTGATGGGTCTCGTCCGGTTCTAAGATCTGCGTTGGCACCAAGCTACGTTTGCGAGAGCTGTTCAGCGTCTGTCGAGTTGTGGGACCGATTAGTGTACATCCGATAAAGTACGCAAGGCTCGGGCTTACAGCACTGCTTGATGCGGACTTCTCGTTAGGCATTTCCCGGCGCGCATTTCTCTTGCTTGTCTCAGCTGCTAGAATCTCACGCTCTGAATCTCCGCCACTCAAATCAGTCTCCCCAACGAAAGAGCTCTGCTGGATGATGGCACTATCTTGTTCCAACCATTTTGCCCTAGCAGGAGTCGGTGGCAGCGAAGTCGTTCCCAAATCGAATGTTCTTGAAAGAGGTCTGGGATAGGCCATATTCTCGGGGATGGGTTCACCTAGGTCTCCTTCTGCATCCTCGTTGAGCGTTGTACACGCCATCCTCATGCACACACTAATTTCAATAGCATTCATTGTGCCAACATTACGCCTTGATAGATGCCAAGACAGGTCGTCTGGGACGAAATTTATTGGATTGGTGCAGGCCTGGAAACCAACGGGCCGTTGACGCGAGATTTGATTCGGCGGATGGAATAGGTGACACATAAGGTAGCGCTTGCCTTCGGGAGATGGTTAGCAAGGGCCAACGCGTCAATCTTGCTAAGGTTCTCACGGGGAAGGACGGGCAGAATCTGATTGTATTCACAGAGATGGTTGATGATTTTCTGGAGCCCTGTGCGGGCATTTGCCATAGCTGTTGTCTTACCACCTCGTCCAGAAATAGCCATTCCAGCAAGCTGTCTATTCTCATGGTTCCCCCCATCGGAGTATTGGAAGGAAAATGTGTAGAGCTCCAGAACGTTCGAGGTATTGTCTTTGTCTGCATATATGCTGAATCGGACTGCGTCCAAAGAGTGGTTCAGTAGACCTTCAAGTATTGCGTCCTATTTCTTAGCATAAGTAGTATCCCCTTAATACGTTCAGGCAACCATCGCGTACCAGCCAGTCGAGTACCTTGTTGACGCCAGGATGTCTGCCTCGTGATAGGAATTTGAGAGTCTTGCCGAGCTTTGCTAGCTGAGACTCGATGACTTGGGCGCTCATAATGTCTTTGGCAGCTTTACACCGGTCATAGAAGCGATGGGCATCATCACGGACCGATGCGGGTTGCCGATATTCGAAGCAATATTCGGGAAACAAATTTCTGGCTGGCAAATTAACGTCAATGCCAGTAAGTTAGAGTTGAGTTGAACCTGCCTCAGGAAAACTATGCTCGCGAGCTTATTATCGAGCACAGTAGTTAGAAGACAACCTTGGCTCTCGAGGTCCGCGTACATACAGCAACATGAAGCAGAATATAGACCAGCTCAAAACTCTGCCTCTCTTGGAAGAGTTGCTCGGTCCTCTGGGACGAGACAACCTGTTGTTGGGGTGGCGTGAATTCTCTGACACGAGCCATCACTGATCAAAAAAAGCTTCTAAGGTAGAATGGTGCCTCGGATTTCATTGGTTGATGAGAGCTAGGAATTGAGTTAGTCCGGACGCGATTATACGATATTGTTCATCTGCTGTAGCAAAGTGGCCTTTCTTTGCCACGACTCTTGTATTAGTCAACGCAGGCTTAGAGATGATTAAAGCAGTACGCCTATATAATGTCCAGCGAGATTTCAGCTCATTTTGTTGATGTTGCTGGTGGAGGTGTGGTCATAAGCTTAGGCTTTATATTAGGAGAAAAGAAAGTTAGGTTGTTCACCTTTAAAACAGACTCTGCAAAAAAGGCTAGCGATCCCGCCAAAACTGTTAAATGAAGAGCAATATTCTTTTTGCCCGGAACTAAGGGATGAACATAAGAGTACAGGGTGGTAGTGGCTGTTTATAATGGATATGTCTAGATAGGTGACATGGTCCATGGTAAAGCAGTAAAAATAATTGTAATGCTGTCTAGTCTGCGAAAGTGTTAAGGGACTTCCTATCACTTTGTCTACCTGGCCAATTCAAAACAAAACTTCTTGCCAGCATTTTTTCCTACCACCGGTCGCGTTCCTTTCTTGCAACACAACAAGGCTCTCCGGACACGCTGGCACTCCCAATAGACCATTGTATCACTATTGTCAATTGCAAGCCATGGACAGTGTATTCCAGCTGCCTGAGCAGCACCAACAGCCTCGAATCGATTCCGAAGAAACTACAACACACGCGCTATCACAGGGATTTTCCAACGCGGTCCCCACAAACTCCAATTCCAGAGACAAGGCTCTGCGGGGGAATTTCAACATCCGGAATACATCTTCAACCTCCACTTTCCAGCGTGATAATCCTCGAGAGCCAGCCCTTGTCGACGAGAAGGCTACAACTTCCAATCCCCGATATCATGCCAAACGAGAGTCTTCTGCCTCCAAACATGACAAAACGTCAGATTCCACTGTTCAATTCGAGTATCATCGAGAGCAATCCATTGGCAACGATCGCGTCCCCACCTCTATTGTCCAAGATAGACTTGAACAAGATATTGCTTCAAATCAAGATAAAATCGATGAAGTCGACCCTCTGTTTGATGATAATAAGCTCTTGCAAGGGCCACGCTTGGCCCAGCCTGGAGACGATAGCAGCGACACTATCAAGAAAGTTCCTAGCGACCAAACGCTGCCGAAATTTCGCTGGGGAAGTAACCATAGATCGACCGGTCGCGCGAAGACTGGACTGCTCATTCAAGTTCCAGGACGAGACACATCAATCATCCTTGTTGAAGGCGGCCCCATTACTGGAAATTCCATCATGTACGCGTACACATCATCCTCTTCGTCCAGTGGGAGGACGACAAATAGCTTTGGTGCTGTTGGCGACCATCTGTCATCGACGAGATCCAAACGTTCGTCCCTGAACATACTGCCTAGTGTAGAAGAGGACCCACCGACAAAACACTATGCATCACGATTCGACTTCCAAGGCAATAGGGCTCTTGCAAGTGCTGGAGCCAAGTTACGGTCACCACTCGCCAAATTGCTTCACGACTCGACACCTGATGCAACTTATCCACTGATTGCTGTTGGTGAGGCCGGTCCTTTGCAACAGCCAGTGATCGCTCAAGCTGTTGCCCCGTCCAGTCTCAGGCCCCTTCGTCGACGCTCTCTCTCGGACCTTACTGAGTCACACCCACTCCTGACCTCCCCAATACGCCAAGAGACATCCAATTCAGCGAGTGGGCAGCCGACCGCAGCCACAGCAGTATCTCGTCTGAACGGCACGTGGATAGAGTCGCAGATTGTGACAACAGTCCGACCTGATGATAACGGTCCATCGCAGGCAGCACCCGTTTGGCATCGTGCGGGATCTCCTTTCATGCCAACCTCTAGCCCATACCTAGACCCAGATTCCTTTACCCTTCCATATGGTGTGAGTACATTGACCCAGCAGGCTTTCGAATCCTCATGCTAACACGATGATAGTCCAAGGTGTACATAATGAAGTCAAAGAATCTTCTAAACTTACGAGCATCCGTGCTCCACGGAGTCTGGTCGTCCCCATCAGGCTCAAGTAAAATGTTACAACTTAATTGGGAGCAGAAGAAGGCAGGAGAGAAGATAGTTCTTCTCTTTAGCATAATAAAGGGGTATGCAATGCTTCCTTCCCTTGTGAAAGACCCGCTGCTGACCATGAGAGTAGCCACAAGCATAGCAGCAAATATTGTGGAATGGCGGAGATGTCAGGGGCGTACAATCCAGACACGAACCCTCCGATCTGGACGGACGATTTGCAAGGAAATGAGGGTTCTATCCCGATACGCTGGTATGCAATGCTCCCGCCCCCCCCGGCAAAAGACCCGCTGCTGACCATGAGAGTAGGATCGTGTCAAAGGATGTCCCCTTCTCGGCTTTCGACGGACAGGAGCGCAACGACCTTCCAATCACGCAAATGCGACATGGTAACATGTAATTCGGCCTTATCCTTCGGTGTGAGATCGCACTAACAGGTCACGATTAGGGCCGCGGGAGAAGTGGGTCGTACATTGATTCAAACATACTTCGAACATGAGCATGGCCCAACTGCAATCATCCATCCCGATTACGACCTTGTTGAAGAAGGGCGACCGAGGAGTATCCGGTTCAGGCCACGCGCTGACCACTCTCGGGACTGGAATGGAGGGCGAAGAGGGTGCGGGCATAGACCTCAGCAACGGCATGAGCGTGGCGGGAGCTCTATAGCCCCAAATAGTCCCGCCAGCTTCGGGCAGACGCCCACTCTTTACCAACCAGCTTTCGCCAATGGCAATCAACATTATCGACCTCAGTTCCAGCAATTCCAGAACGAACAGTCACAATATCAATCCCAGTCATATCAGGAGTCGCCATCAAAGCGTACGCCGCCGGATCGTGGCCCTCAGCATGGATACGACCTCAGTGTCAATGCAAATGTTGGGTCTCCTATGAGGCAGGCACCCAACTTCAACCAACATTCTTTTGTTCAAGGCAATAACGGTAATCCGCATCCATTCCAGAATGTGCAGCCCAATATACAGTCGCCAGCTCATGGAGGCCGGTATTGGTACGGAACGGAAAACATTACATCCCCCCCCAACCAGGCACCGCCAGGTCACGACCACCAGTATGGATATGCGCGTAGGGCCAATGCTGACGCTGGCTTTCCCCCGAGGCAAGCAACACCAGGTCATTATGCCCAGTATGGACATGCCGCCCGGGTCAATACAAAAGTTGCATCCACTTCGGCGCAGGCACCACTCGGTCATATGTTTCAGAACGGGCATGCTCCACCATTCAACCCAACCATTTCCCCCAGACATGCTTTCCCGTTTCACGAAACCCGCTTTGAAGGCGTGAACCCTGCCTTTCAACCCGCAGTGTTTGGTCCTCGTCCTAGCCAAGCTGCACAGTCGATTAATTCCCACTTTGGGCGCGTCTCTCCAGCGAGAGCACCTCTAGCATACGGTCCTCGTGGGCAAGCGCCCCGTTACAATCCTCTTGAATATGCACCTCCAGTCCACGGCTCGCATTTCGGGCAGAGACAGTCCCACAGGGAAGCTCAACAAGCTTCCCAAGGTCCCATCTTCGAATTGGACAGCAGAGACGAACCTGAGCGCTCTTCGAGTCAGAGAGACGCTCCATATGCGTGGGACTACTAGGTAATCCTAAAGCAGCAGAGATTATCTCCAATGCGGGGTTTGAGTCTTGTATTCAATTCAGCGAGTCATGTACCAAGGCGTGGCAAATTGTTCAAATGAAACGACTTTACGAGAGGGATCGGTGGCATAGGAGATTTGCTACTCAGGCAAGGCACTTTTCGGAGTCTTGATACACCGTTCAACACTCTTTCGGGGGTCTGAAGACAGGTTTTCGGAGTGAGATCGGGGGTTCTTAACCTAGATCTATTCCCGAGACATGTCTTGCTACCCAAGATCTCGTCTTCAAAAGAAGCAATGCCGAACCCTAAATGTACCAGGTAGTAGACGAGATGATGAGGTGCTAGAGGAGAAGAGCATTGTACCAAAGCGTTCATTCTAGCTAGCGAATTTATGGAACAAGTTTCATAGACAACAAAAAGGTTTGCTTCTCATAGGCATTTGAGTCGGGGCGTGAGTGAATATGAGTCTGAGACAATAGCTTGTTATTGCCACTGTGAATGAAGTGAGATTCAGATATATTAGTGGGAGGCTGGCTGGTGGCGCTAGTCAGCGCTAACGGATGCTAGCCGCTACACCTTCCGTCAGAACAGACAAACCCCTCCAGCTAAGCTCGAAGATCCAATGTTGAACTTGTGAGAGACTACCGGGTACAATCACAGGAACAATCTTTTGACATCCTGCATAACCTCGCCCCCAGAGTGGCAAGCCGCTTAACATTGTTTTCGACAGCATTTGTACCCGCGGAAAGCCAACTCTTTCAAGCTTAGACCCGCAGCTTTTGCTCCGAGGGCGACTTCCTTCACGAAGCCTCTTACCTCGACTCCACCAAACCTACACCTACACATCTCTTGACTACATGACCGAATCTTATCTTCCACCACTGATCTCATGAGACCATCTGAACCATACCATCGAACCTTTTGATTGTACAAGACGCGCATTCTGCCCGTGTCACCTTCGTGACAAAGCTTTCGGCTGTAGGCCTGCTTTTACGCCGCCATACGATAATGAATCCTCCATCTCGCCCACTAAAGCAACTCGAAAGTATACGATCCGACGATGTTTTGGGCCAATTCTCCTACGCTCGTACGTCACCCCGACTCAGTATTCTCCACCAGCGTTTTTGAAGGGCAATGCTGACTTCGAGACTTCGTGCAGCAGCTACTCAAACCACTGTGGTGACTACTACTACGACTACTACCACCGCGTTCCCTCCGATTATGATGAAGGCCCCACAGCACATGAAAGACCTAGATCCGAAGATGTACCCTCTTGCTTCTTCGCCTACACCACAGTCCATTAAGAAACTATTCTTTGACGTGGAAGGCAAACCCACCATGTTCCAGGAAGCAGACGATACGCTCGAGGCATTGGAAAAGGTGCATACTACTCCTACCAGACATACGATAGTTCAGGAGTTGTAACTAATCTCAATATGTTCTACTGAAGCTCAAACATCAGCAAAAGGCCTTGACAGAGTCTCATGGTTCCTTCCGTTCAGTAGCTCGTTCCGAGCCAGGGTTCGAGACGCCAAAGTCCGAAGATTCCACAACGAGAAGTTCGGCTATCTATATGAGCCAGCAAACTCCAGACACAGCAACAGATAGCAGACGTAAACGAGCAGCATCACCAATCTCCATATCAGAAGCTGCAGCGCTGGCTACTCAGCAGGGTGCCCGTAAGAGAAGGATAGTGTCTGGTGGCACAGCAAGTTCAAGCTTTGGGGACCCGGATGTCTCGGTACGAAGGCCCTCACATTCGAAACTCCAGATTGTTCAGACTTCCACCCCGATCACCCCTTATGCCGACACGCGAAACACTTCGGCACGCCGAGAGCACGATCTTGATGCTCCGATGTCAAGCAAGTCGTCCAGCACTCTCGAAGCGCTGGAGGAAGGCGAGGAGAATACTCAGATGATGAGATTTCTTAAGGAAGAATCCACCAAAAACATGTCCTATGGCGACGGAGATATCGCCAACTCCGACGACCACGTTATGGAAGACCCCGTGCCTCAAACATCCTGGCGAGACATGGGCATCGAATCTGCTATGACCCCTCTTATGGATGACGATGGAGATGATGGCTCTCCACGATTCCGACAGCCGGACCGGCCACGGCCAAGTGTCCTGGATACAACTGCTGCGCAGGATGCTAGTCTTCCAAGCCCAAGTCTATCACCAGTCACCGCCGCGGCAAATATGCAGAGTCGCAGAGGCTATTTTGAGCTTCCCAACCACGGACACATCAACACCACTGAAAGCTTTCAGTCTCTAGCGTCGGAGAGTCAGGACAGCACTGCTACCAGGGGATATGTGGAGACACCACACAATTCTCGGAATGTAGATACCGAAGGAAGATTGGACCGCGAAGTAGCGTTCACTCCTGACCGGCTTTCGAACCAATCACTTATGAGCATACCGTCGATGGTAGAGCATTTCGAAGCTATGCCCGAAGAGATGAAGAAATATCTCATGTACCAATTTTTACGCCGCTCCTCAAAGAACGTGCTCCACTTCACCGCCGACGTCGTCAACCCTGCTTTGAGGTGCGACTTCCTGGAACTTCTTCCTACGGAGCTTTCTCTCAACGTCATTGGAAACCTCGACGCTAAAACGCTTTGTCGTGCAGCTCAAGTATCCAAGAGGTGGAGGCAACTCATTGACTCATCTGAGACACTGTGGAAACGTCTCTTTGACGCCGATCACTTCGCTCTTCCAGGAGGCGAGCTCCCAAGGGCTATCAGAGAGGGATGGGGCTGGCAATACGCCTCCCAACCCAATGAATGTGAAATTGACCTCAGCCTCGTCTCAGGCAATATGTCTGATGCGGAAACTTCGGGCCCATCTCGCTTGTACAACCCCAAGGCTAGTCCATTTGCAATCGAGAAAACTGCCCATACGAACACCCAAACAAAACGAGCAAAGCGAAAGGCTAAGTCGAAGTCAAAGCCATCAAGCCGCAAATACCAGAAGAGGGCGCAACCGGCTTCGGTAGACTCGATAGATTTCGAGGATGAGGTACTACTTGATATGGCGTCAGCAGAAGGTCCTTATGCAGCAGCGAAGAAAGCTGCTGCCGCGGTACCAAATCCCCGTGTCGGACTGCCCAGTCTCAGGAACTTGCACGTCTTCAAGTCGATCTATATGAGACATCACCTCATCCGCAAAACTTGGATGCAAGATGAAAAAGATGGAGTCACGCCTCGGCATATAGCTTTCAGAGCACATCAGCGCCACGTTGTGACATGTCTTCAGTTCGATGCCGATAAGATCCTTACAGGCAGCGACGACGCAAAGATTAATGTCTACGATACCAAGACCGGTGCTCTTCGAGCTATCCTTGGAGGACATGACGGTGGCGTGTGGGCACTGCAGTATGAAGGCAATATTTTGGTTTCTGGATCCACTGATCGAACTGTGAGGGTCTGGGACATCGAGAAGGGTAAATGCACTCACACATTCCAAGGGCACACTTCGACCGTGAGATGTTTGCAGATTTTGATGCCTACCCCTGTCGGTAAGACGCCTGACGGCCGACTCATCATGATGCCCAAAGAACCCCTCATAATCACAGGGTCTCGCGATTCCCAGCTCCGAGTCTGGAAGCTTCCAAAACCTGGAGACGATACTTACCATCAGACTGGTCCTGCACCAGACGAATCAACTGAGTGTCCATACTTTGTCCGTGCACTCGTTGGACACCACCACTCTGTCCGCGCCATCGCTGCGCACGCTGATACCCTAGTGAGCGGAAGTTATGATTGCAGCGTACGAGTCTGGAAAATTTCGACTGGCGAAACAGTGCATCGCTTGAACGGACATTCACAAAAGGTTTATAGCGTTGTCCTAGACATCAAGCGCAACCGTTGTATAAGTGGTTCTATGGATAACTACGTCAAGGTCTGGTCACTCGAAACCGGGGCCGTACTGTTCAATCTTGAGGGCCACTCATCCCTAGTGGGTCTTCTGGACCTGCAACAGGATCGCCTAGTCTCTGCCGCAGCTGACTCAACACTTCGTATCTGGGACCCAGAGAATGGACACTGCAAGAGTACTCTCAGTGCTCATACGGGTGCGATCACCTGCTTCCAACATGACGGCCAGAAAGTCATCTCGGGGTCCGATCGAACACTTAAGATGTGGAATGTCACAACCGGCGACTTTGCTAAAGATTTACTCACAGACCTGAGTGGTGTCTGGCAGGTCAAATTCAACGAACGAAGATGCGTCGCTGCGGTCCAGCGCAACAACTTGACCTATATCGAGGTGAGCTCGAGTTTCGTTACTAGATTTGGTATGATTGATACTGATATCGTGCGTAGGTACTAGACTTTGGCGCCTCGCGCGATGGTGTCCCAGCAAGCAAACGCGGCAAACGTATTGTCGTCAACACCGAAGGGCAAGAGGTTTCTGACCCACACGACGCCTCTGCCGACGCCGAAATCATGGTCGAAGACTAGAAGAGCGTATCCAGCGCGAGCCATCAGTAATCCATACATCAAACTACACTACAACCTCACTAACACAGGTATACGCAGCGTACATACATTGGACGACTTTCATAGCATTTTCTACGAGCATCGAATATCTCCTGAGCCAGATACCCAGAACGGTCGATATGACAAACGACGAGTTATGATTTGCGTTTTACTAGAAGCCAGAGCGCATAGCATTGTGGACATTGCAAATCAAGGGCCCGTATACCCCTTTATCATAGGCCACCTTATATTCCAAGAGGTTGCGCACGTTCATTGAGGAGGAGAGCAAGCAGTAAGAGAAAGTATACGTTGAGAAAGAATCAAATATCTGTCTCAATACGCTCGCGCACGTTGATTTTTGATTTTCTGCGTGTAACGTTGCTATTGTCGTCTCACTTGTGAAATTCACTGTCGCACTAACAATAGCCATTCAGCAGCAACAATGCTATTGACGACCAGCCCCCTTCTATTGACACACAACAATATCTTCCCTTGTTCATTGTTCCATGATAATCTATTTGTTTCATGAGAGTTCGCAACTTTTGTTTCTTGTTCTCTTTTCTCATATACATCTCACATTGCTCCCAGTAACATTTCGCAGCGCGATATCATCTTCCACTCTTCTTAGGCCTGGCGCCACTCTCTTCTTTGTATAGCAAATTATACAGCCTCAATACCGCTATCTTTGCAGGCGAAGGAGCACCACACCCAAGCCTAATTTCTGATATTACCATGGCAATTTTCAGAACCAACTTTTCCAAGCCCTCTCAGCCGCTCCCCAAACATATACACACCGCCAGCACCACGCCATTCAACCTTCTTCTCGGTAAGCTACCCATACCCTTCGGCTGGAAAGCTGACGATCCTGGGTTCCGTTTTTCAATACTGACAGCTATTGCAGAAGGATTCACCACTCCACCACGCCCAAACCCCAACGCCGAGCTCGTCCAAGAAGGCTTTTGCCCCGAAGACAGTTCCACCAGCAACGAATCACCCCCATATTCACCACAATCATCGACGCTGCGTACACCACAATCGTCGCCTCGTTACATCCCATCGTCGCCACGATACTCACCCCAATCGCCGCGCTACACAACGCAATCATCGCCCCGCCACTCAACACAGTCGTCGCCCTGCTACATGCCATCATCGCCAGGCTATCGTTACACACCACAATCATCGACACGATCCTCACCACAGCCGCCAACATACTCACCAATCATCCCCGTATTCCAGCCCGCAGAGCAAGTGCCCGGCCCCTTTGGGTGGGTAGGAGACTACGCGTTGCCGAGCCTGAGAGATATCCTAGCGCAGGCGCCTGGGCCTTTTGGGTGGGTGGGAGAGTGCCAGTTGCCGAGTTTGGGGGAGACGGGCCTGAGAATTTACCTGGGGGCTGATAAGGGGGCGGTTGCGAGGGCGCTGGGGGTGGATTTTTGGAGCGTTGTGTAGGCGTTTTTGGGGACGGGAGAGGGAGAGGGTAGTGGTGAGAGAGGAAGTGTTGTTTTTCTGGCGTTTGGAGTTGTAGATACCCCGGACTGAATCATTGTGTGTGCGAAGTCAATATGAATGGTGCGAAACCGTCCTCTCTGAACGTTACCTTACTATTATGGCTTCCCAATCATCTCTGTGGCAAGAATTCCCAGCCGCCTATCTCTCAACTCAATCTTTTCATCCCAATACCCATGAGTCGCCACCAGATTGATCATACCCTCCAAAAACCACGCCAGATAGCCAACAGTCATGTAGGTGCTGGCCGCCTGTATCTTGAGACCTACCTCGTGCGCGTTGAAGATGATAGGATCTGCCCCAATATATTTGTTGCCACCTTTAGTCGCAACGGCGATCATTGTCCGCCGTGTGGCGTCAAGGAGGCACCTGAGGGTATCGACGACGGATGTTAGACGTTGGCCGTTGGAAGTTTGGTAGAGGGCGAGCGTGGTGGTGGGGATGGGGTGGAGGAAGGGGTTCGGAGGGAGTGGGTGGAATATCAGACTGTGAGCGGAGTAGCAGATTAGCTTGGGCTAGGTCTTGTGTGGTTTGTTGCGGAGTGAGTATTGTAGAAAAAAAAGAGTCGTTAAGTAACTCAGAAGCTAGATTCGAAGGAATTGAAGTAAGGGCTGGGACTTGTTCATCCACGCCAACAGGTAGAGTCGCAGTCATAGTATCATTAGTCGCTTAAAGCCAACGCGAACAGGGCGAGGCTACAAAGCGAAATGGCGGGAGAATGCATCGATCACAACAGCGACTCAAGTAGAATGAAAATTGAGGAGTTTTGACCAAGGGCGTGACCAGAGAAATTTTCAAAGTATCTTGTCTTACCATCATGATGTAGCTTTGCTTCGGATATCAAGCCTACCGTTGGCGACTTGCTTTACCAGCGACTAAATACTATTCTCAGCAGGAAGACGCGGCTAAACCCCTCTGGCGGGTCAGGCTTTATTGCATTCAATCCAGTAATAATGCAATGCACTGAAGCAGCGAAGCTAGTCATGCAGCTTGTTGAGACGTGGGCAATAGTAGGGGAGATATGATAGTGGATGTGTAGCCTTGATAGTGCAAAAGTTGGTTGGATGTTGGGGTCTGCAGATGAAAGCCTCGTGGTAAAGATCCTGACAGTCAAAGATTACGTGAAGCTTCAAACGTATCATCATTGCGGCGAAATTCGCCACTAGTCGACATCCTCTGCTCAGTTATAAGATCCGACGGTAGCAGCTTTCTCTTCTCATCAGCAAGACCAGTGGCTGCAAGCACAGCCCAGCGAACATTGTTGACTCCAAGTTTCTTGCCCTCCAAAGTCGTTTCCCCACTACAAGTCACGATCTCTCCAAGCGCCTCTGGACCGTCACCCTTGCCTGGTTGTACCTTTTTCTTTAGGTCCCAACATATGCGTTCTAGTTCGTGAGAGTTGCGTTCCATGCGAGCTCTGGAAGGAGCTGCTTTGGGAAATAGTATGCGATCGGCTTTCGACAGTATTATCTGATGCGATATTGCATTTTCTCGAAATAATGAAAGTATCTCCTCATCGGAGCGCTTGAGACCGTGTAGTGCATCGACCAGCAAGAAGGCTCTCTTCAATCTGTACGACGTCAATCAGTATACAAATCCCAGACTCTTATCGTTCCTTTCACATACTGCTTCCTCCCGATAAGATATTTCATAATCTCTTCTCCCCATTCCTGCCGACTGCCCTTCCCATAACCGGGCATGTCCAGCACCGCCAATTTTCCTGGGCTCCCACGCCCGTCTTCCCCTCCCACAGCGAAGAAATTCATAGACCTTGTCCGACCAGGCTTGCTGCTCGTATGACATATCTTTTGGCCCATCAATGCATTAAGAAGACTTGATTTTCCAACATTAGATCGTCCCAGAAAAGCCACTTCTGGTACGGTAGTAATGTTCACATTTCGAAATTCTGTAGCGGAGAAGAGCAGCTTTGGGGGTGCCGCGCCGAAGAACTTCTCGGCGCGTAGAAGCTGAGTGTGTGTGGGAGTAGCTGTGTCCCAGTAGTAGGAGGTTGAGGCATTCGCCGCAAATACTTTCGTGCTCAGTTGGGTGGGTACATTGCCCACACCCGCTGCGACCAGTTTGGGAACGTTTCTCCTGAACGAGCCAAATCGATTAGGTCTATAAGCGGTCGACAGAGACATGGAATCGCTTTCGGCATAGCATGCAGAACACTGGAAGTTGTCGACTCTCCTTGAAGGTTCATTAGGGCTGACCGGAGATACAACGCTATTGCCGTATATGTAGATATTCCAGACGACTCTTGAAGTCATGAATATAGCATCTCACAATTACCATGTCAACATCTTCGTTAGAAAAGTCTAGTCATTCACTCCAGAAGATCCTGCAAGCTACGAGAACTTGTACTAGATGCCTCCGACATGTCAACTCGAGATACCCGCGAACGACTCGACAATGGAGGCAAATATCAAGCACAGGGAAGACCAGGCAGGATTATGCTCCTACTATGGAACAATTGCGAGCCCCTTTCGCTCATAAAAATAACTCGACTCTGTAAGGTGTTTCACTACGCCTTTTCGACTGGAAGCTCATACCTCTAGATACTATACTCTAAGCGTCATCCTAGGAACAGTAGCGCTGTCATACGGTTCGGTACCCATGTACAAGATGGTCAGTGCTCTTATCATTATTTCGAGACTGCCTACGCTTACGCACGAGATCAGATTTGCCAACAGACTGGTTGGGGTGGTCAACCCATCAAAGCCTCCATACATTCCAACGCCGAAGACCCTGCCATGCGATTGACGCCTGTGACTGACTCTCGCCGTCTACGTATTACCTTCAACGGATCTGTGTCAGATGTTATGCCCTGGAAGTTCACTCCCCAACAGCGAGAAGTCCGAGTCTTGCCGGGCGAGACTGCACTTGCATTCTACACAGCGACAAACAAGAGCAGTGAGGATATCATTGGGGTTGCGACGTACAGTGTTACCCCTGCACAGGTAGCACCATACTTCAGCAAGATACAATGCTTTTGCTTTGAGGAGCAACGACTTAATGCTGGCGAGACCGTCGATATGCCCGTTTTTTTCTTCATTGACCCAGATTTCGTCAATGATCCTACAATGACCAAGATTGATACGATAACATTGTCATATACCTTTTTCAGTAAGCGTTACGCTTTAATGTTAATTGGACGGTGCTAATGCTATGGTAGAAGCACGATACGACAAGAATGGGAACCTGACACCCATGCCAATGACCATGGGATAATCCCAAGCGCGCTCGGCACCTGGTTCTAATCTATAACCAACCGCAATCTAGATCAACAAGCCCCGACCATTGCATCAATTGAGCGATAGTCCTTGAGCATGAGAGGATGCGAATGTGCGCCGTCAGCAAACCCTCAATTGCGTTTGTCAAGCAAACTGGCCGCGAAGGAAGCTTGGAGGCATCGCAGAATGGCGTACTTGTAGAGTGAGCGGGCTGCTGACCAAGAAAACAGCGCCATCAAGCAGAGCACCTTCTGGCAGATGAGACGTATAAGACTAGTCTAAGATTACTCATTGTCTGGAGTGGGCCATAACTGAAGCTGAGCGTGGGAAGTGTGCGGGGAATGGGTCGAAAGGAAGTTGTAATATTTGTGGGGTATCTCTGTAGTGCCACCATATTTGTACTGATTACTGAAGGCCCAGTGGACGATGAGAAATGCTGAGTAATGGTTATTGCTGTACTGAAATAGTAACAATCTATCAATTGACTGACCTAAGCCATTCATGTTCGTCAGAGACTACCTTTGAATCTAAGTCTCACTTTGTAGAGAAAGTCAATAAGAAATATTAGATACCTAAAGTGAAGCACAAGGGCCGATTGTACGAATCTATGCCAAGAAAAACTTTAGCCCTAACGTGCTGTCTCGTGCAGACGCGTTTTCCGCGTTTTTGGACTTCAAGATCTACATCATGGCTTTACTAGTAGACAAGTACCGCCCACGGTCCCTTGAAGCCCTGACATATCATGAGGACCTTTCCGAGCGGCTCAGAAGTTTGGTGAGCTTGCCTGCCCGTGGACCCTGGCACAGCTAATTCGAAGTCTCCAGGCGCAAAGCGGCGACTTTCCCCATCTTCTTGTATACGGCCCTTCAGGAGCAGGTAAAAAGACAAGGATAGTAACAACATTACGAGAGCTCTACGGTCCCGGTGTGGAAAAGATCAAAATCGACTCCCGCGTTTTCCAAACAACCTCCAATCGCAAGCTAGAATTCAATATCGTTGCTTCGGTCTATCACCTCGAAATTACGCCCTCAGATGTAGGCAACTTCGACAGAGTGGTCATACAAGATCTTTTAAAAGAGGTTGCCCAGACCCAGCAGGTCGACCAATCCGCCCGACAGCGTTTCAAAGTCGTTGTCATTAATGAAGCAGACCACCTCACGAGAGATGCACAAGCAGCACTGCGGCGGACCATGGAGAAATACAGTCCCAATCTGAGGTTGATACTGCTGGCAAACAGTACTGCGAATATCATTGCACCAATTCGTTCAAGGACACTGCTAGTCAGGGTTGCTGCGCCTACGGAGACAGACATCTGCAAGGTGCTAAAGAAGGTGGGAACCCAGGAAGGCTGGGCTGAGGCGGAGGGCTTGAATAGAAAGATTGCGAAGGAGAGCGGGAGAAATTTGCGGAGGGCATTGCTTATGTTTGAAGCGGTGCACGCTCAAAAGTAAGGACCCAAGTGCTATGGACAGTTCGAATTTGCTGACGCGACTCGAAGTGAGAAAGTCACGGATAAGACGCCAATACCGCCGCCAGATTGGGAAGCTCTCATCGCTCAGATCGCGGATGATATAATGGCAGAGCATACACCTGCTAGGATCCTACAAGTTCGTGCAAAGCTGTACGATCTTCTGAGCCATTGCATACCACCCACGACTGTCTTGAAGGTGATTCAGACGCAGCCTTACTGCGGCAGATCAATTATGCTAATGACTGATAGACTCTAACTTTCAAGCTCATCCCGAAAATTGACGATGCATTGAAAGCCGACGTGATCAAGTGGTCTGCTTTCTACGAGCATCGGATACGGCTGGGGAGCGTAAGTAAATGCTGCATCTCGTCTGGAATCTATACTGATTGTATCAGAAACATATTTTCCATCTCGAGGCTTTTGTTGCCAAGTTCATGAGAATTTTAGAGAGGTCAGTCATCTCGGAGTCAGAACCGTTCTTTCAACTAACAGCTGTACAGCTACCTGATGGGCATGGATTTCTAAATGAAATTGTCGAGTAGCAAGCGCTGGCATGGTCATCCGATTCACAGCATGGAGTTGAGGTGTTCGAGAACGGCTAGATCAGGGTTTTAGCGTATGCAGAAAGCTGTGCAATCCTTGGCATTCCCCCCCACCCCCAAATTTTTCCCCACCACAGCTATTCTACCTAGTACCAGCTCTACAAATATCTCTTCTAATTAACCAACCTTACATGGGTGGATAGCTCTACTTAACGCTATTCTAACGTCCTAGACATTAAATAAATTAAAAAGTATTCGTTCAGTTATAAGCCTTAATATATAGGTAGTAGGCTTGCTTGATTTGGTAGGGCTTAACTTAAGTGTTTAACCCCTAATATCTTCGATCCTATGTATTTGATTAAGCAGATTTTTACGGCGTTAGAATATCCGCCTTGAACATAGCTCTCTACTCATTTAAGGTTGGTTCATTAGAAGAGTTATTTGTAGAGCTGGTACTAGGTAGAATAGCTGTGGTGGGGAAAAATTGGGGGAAAAAATGCCAAGGATTGCACAGCTTTCTGCATACGCTAATTACATCGCTTCGGTGCGTCATTATTAACATTTAGAGAATGTTATACGTCAATATTGCTACAATACAAAATATTACGGGCTTTATTTGACAGGACCAACTCTTATTTACCCGTGCCACTTCGAGTAACCAAAGAGACACAAAGCACGCGATTATGTCTTCAGGAATGATGGACACTGCGCCAGGAGGTGAATCCGATCAGTACATTTGCCAATCGTGCCTTGGAGAACTCAATACTAAGCAGATAACTCAGATATGAGTCGCAAAAGACAGTCACAAACCCGCACGACAAGCAAGGTGGTCAGATGGGCGGTCCGTAGACCCTTTTTCTCATGAGTATTGGGCTTTGGGCTCACACTCGTTCCAGACGCAGAAACCCAAGTCGATGCCGTGAACTCACAGCAAGACCAGCAGAACGCGGAGAGGGGAGCAAAGACAGCAGATAATGTGAGATATGGGCAGACGATCTCGGAGGGTGGTATGGGTGGGAAGACTACAGAGGCAGGAGGGAGTGCGAATCAGGGTATGCCCTCAATGAGCTCGAGCAGTGCTTCTCTTTGGTGACTAAGGTGTGCTCACAGGTTCTGAATACGGGGCTACGGAGGAGCAAGTGGGGAGCAATAACGCTGAGGAGTCTCGAGAGGCCCAAGGATATGGTTCAGGATCGGGTATTGGGGCGTGATCCGAGGGTTGGTAGAAACAATGAAAACTCAACTGGTATCTCTTTGTACAATGATTATGGTGTTGCTGCCGCCGTAGCCGTAGCAGCAGGCAATTCTCCTGGCGTTGAAGCTGGTATCCTCTCAGCCTTGATGTCCGCAGGTAACTTTATCCTTGGCCTCCTCATCTCCTCCAGCGTAACACCTGCTTCAATCTTTGTGAGGCCCATCACTGGCGGGTCCCCTTTCTTTACGAATTCATACAAGCCTGTAATCATATCAGCTGCTGTAGTCTCGAGAAGCACCTGCATGGGGAACTTACCCGGCATCTTGTTGCCCGCTAATCTTATAGCATCCCTGACGACCTGCTCATGCAATTCTCCCTTGATCTCAAACACGATCTGGGACACTGCAACCCTTGCTGCCCAATGGTCAAAGCTTCCCTTTCCCTTCCCCATTCTGCTCTCATTTCCACTGGTGTAAACGCCAATGTTCGCAGCCACTCTTGTATATAATCTGTATCTCTCCCCCCTTAACCGTTTCTTGATCGCTTCGGCTCCTGTAGCTAATTGCGAACTCGATATCCGTCGATCGTGATCACGCATGCGTATGCCGTAGTCACCCCATACTACGGTTGTGCCCCGAGTACTGCCGCCTGTGGGGACTCGGCATCGGCCTTTGCGGTTCTTTTGTGTATGCCCTCGTTTAGGGGTAAGCCAGTTGAGCGCATGAGGAGTTGTGGTAAAAGTTCGAACGGATGATGGTGTAGGTGAGGGCGGCGGAGGAAGTCCCGGACGGTTAAGACTTCGTGAGATGAGGGATGGCGCTGGGGGGGTGCGGAGTATGGACTGAATTAGGACGCTCCCTGCTTGTGCACAGCAAGGCCGTAAGGTAGGCATTGATTGAGGCTTCATTGTGGATTTCTTCTGGTTGATGACGGTAAGATACCTTTTGGAGGAGCTTCTTGAGCTCCGCAATGAAGACAGCGCCAAGCCTTTGAGCAGAAATCCCGCCGTCACTTTACGCGAAGAAGGCGCGTCTAAGAGTGCTTGACCATCTTATTAAAGTACTATACTTTACCAACGCGCCAATTACTCAATATGGTGTGCCTGGCAGGCAAAGAGCCCCTCGAACGTCACTGAGTCGATGAGGAAGGTTCACGGATACGAAGGATAGCGCTCGTGAGGTACATCAGGAAAACATGCCGTCAGACATTCGCACTTTCTTTGGGGGGAAGGGCGGCCAACCTACAGGCTCAAGTCAGGAACAGACACCAAAAGAAGCACACAAGGAAAAGAAGTCAAGGGGCCGAGCGAAGCGAAAAATTCTGAGCGACAGTGAAGATGATGTGGAAGTACAACCTTCCAAGAAATCGACACCGAAAAAGCCTCCGCCCAAGAAACAAATAAAGCAAGAATCCCCCGTTGGTGAAGTCACAACTACCTCAGACTACTTCGCTTCCAGTGGCAAGTCAAAGCCCACTCGCTCTACACCAACGAAGCCAACAGCTCAGACCGAGAAGAAGGCCGCGGAAGAAACCAAAGCCTCTTCAGCGAAGTCTACACCCAAAGCTAAGCCAACATTCAAGTCCGAGCCGGCAACAAAGGGCAAAGCATCATCTCGAAAAAGGACCAAGCCGAGCTACTTAGAAGTCCATGAGGATGAGGATAACGATTTCGAACCCAAAGTCATCAAGGACGATGCCGATTCAGGAGAGGACATCTTTGTGACAGATTATAAGACAGGGAGGCAGGACGATAGGGATGCATATGAGAGCGACGATGACGAAGACGAAGTCGTAAAGCTAACGCAAAAGACTACAAAAGGGGGCAAGGGCGCATTATCTAAGAAAAAGGCCGAATCAAGTGACGATGATATTGACATCCAGATGAAAGACGTTCCCATGATAAACATTCCTGAGTACAAGGAGCCAAAGGCTCCGAAAGCTACGAATAGTGCCAAAGCTTCCAGAGGCCGCAAGAGGAAGTCTGCCGAGCTTGAGAACGATGATGAAGACGAAGACGAGGAAGACGGGGTGGGTCCAGCTTCAAAGAAAGGCAAGAATTCGAAAGCCAAGTCTACCCCCAAGAAGAAGCAGAAGCAGGAAGATGAACTTCATGTAAGGACAGCGGTCGACGACATTTTAGACGGCATCCCCACGGTTCGAGCACCGACACCGCCACCTCGTGAAGAGGGCAAGAAGTTCAATTATCAGGCGTTTGCCGCGAATCGTAGTGAGCCGGCTGCCTCTGGCTCATCAGCAGCGCTCCCCGCGGGTGCCGAGAACTGTCTGGCCGGCCTTACCTTTGTTTTCACAGGTGTACTCGGTACTTTAGAACGAGGCACAGGCCAGGATTTGGTGAAACGCTACGGAGGAAAGATTACCAGTGCGCCAAGCAAGAAGACAAGTTTTGTTGTGCTTGGGGATGATGCAGGCCCCAAGAAACTCGAGACTATCGAACAGTACGGTCTGAAGACTATCGATGAGCACGGGCTATTTGAGCTTATTCGTAGACTACCGGCTAATGGAGGCGATGGAAAGGCCGGAGAGCAATATGAGGCAAAGAAGAAGGCGGAGGAATTAAAGGCTGCAAAGGCTGCAGAAGACATGGTGAAAATGGAGCGCTTGAAAGCTAAGAAGGCCGCCAGTACCAGCAATGGCTCCCAGCCAGTGCCGAAGGGGGATATCGCTGGCTCTGCAACTACGGATAGCCGTTTATGGACTGTCAAGTATGCACCTACTGCTACAAGCATGATTGTGGGCAACAAGGGTCAAGTCGAAAAGCTTCAAGCCTGGCTTCGAGCATGGCCGGACAGCGTGCGAATGAAATTCAAGAAGCCAAACAAAGACGGATGGGGTTTGTTCCGTGCCATGTGTCTCCACGGTCCACCAGGGATAGGTAAAACGACTGCGGCTCATCTCGCAGCCAACCTAGAAGGCTACGACATTCTCGAAAGCAACGCTAGTGATACCAGGAGCAAGAAGCTGGTTGAGACTGGACTTAGAGGTGTACTCGATACGACATCGCTGCTGGGCTACTTCGCTGGGGACGGCAAGAAAGTTGAAGCGCAGAGGAAAAAGCTCGTCCTGATCATGGACGAGGTTGACGGCATGTCTGCTGGAGACCGAGGTGGTGTTGGAGCCCTCGCAGCAGTCTGTAAGAAAACCAGTGTTCCAATCATATTGATATGCAACGATCGCAAACAACCCAAAATGAAGCCATTCGACTCTGTGGCCTTCGACCTGCCGTTTCGAAGACCAACGATTGATCAAATTCGCCAGAGGATCATGACCATTTGTTTCCGAGAGAAGCTCAAGATTCCCCCACCAGTCATAAATGCACTGATTGAAGGAACCCACGCCGACATTCGCCAAGTAATCAACATGCTCTCGACAGCAAAGCTTGATCAGGACGCTATGGATTTCCACGCCGGGAAACAGATGTCGAAGTCCTGGGAGAAGCATGTCATCCTTAAGCCTTGGGACATTGTCAGCAAGATTCTCGGAGGAGGAATGTTCGCACCTAACAGCACTTCGACGTTGAATGACAAGATCGAGCTCTACTTTAACGATCACGAATTCAGCTCGCTGATGCTGCAGGAGAATTACCTAGGGACCAATCCTATGCTGTCCAATAGCCTCACTGGTAAGGAGAAGAACCTCAAAATGTTGGAGCTCGTCGACAAGGCTGCGGAAAGCATCAGTGACGGGGATCTCGTCGATCGCATGATTCATGGATCTCAGCAGCAATGGGCGCTTATGCCAACCCATGCTGTGTTCAGTTTTGTTCGACCTGCTAGTTTTGTCTCTGGGAGTCAAGCTGGAAATCAGACCCGCTTTACCTCCTGGTTGGGCAATAACAGCAAGACGAGTATGTAACTAACTTCAGAAATTCTGACCAATTGCTAACGCGCTCTACAGGCAAGCTCATCCGATTCATCAAAGAGATCCAAGGACACATGAGGCTTCGAGCCTCTGGCGACCGGCACGAGATTCGGCAACAATATCTCCCTATGCTGTGGTATCGACTCGTCAAAGAACTACAGATCGAAGGCAAAGAGGGCATCAGCAAGATCATCGAGCTCATGGACAGCTATTACCTAACAAAGGACGACTGGGATGCGATCCTTGAACTTGGAGTTGGCGAAATGGAGATGGAAAAGATCAAGATCGAAAGCAATGTCAAAAGCTCATTCACAAGGACTTACAACCAAATTTCACATCCTCTGCCGTACATGAAAGCGAGCCAAGTCGTCGCTCCAAAAAAGAACGCCAAGGATAGACCCGACATCGAGGAAGCCATTGACGAATCGGACTCAGGGGTCAGCTCTGGTGACGATCAAGCAGTTCTTGACGAAGATCAGCCACTGGACCTGAAAAAGGATAAGTACGTCAAGGCTGCGAAGAAGAAACCGAAGGGAAAAAAGGCTGGTGCCAAGGGAAAAGCGAAAGGCAAGGTCAAGGACGAGAGCGATGATGAAAACGACGAGAGCGAAGAGGATGTCAAGCCCAAAAAGGGGACTGGGCCAAAGGCAAAGGGCGAGGCCAAGAAGTGATTTGCTAGCATTGCTGTGAGGGTTGAATCATTTGCACATGTCGCTGGTGAATTCACTATCTGTAGGACTATGGGCAGCGTCTTCGAGATGACGTCTGTCTCCAAACATATGAATCAATTTCAACCAGTAGGCTGGTGCCGCTGGAGTGGACAATACTTGAGCAGTGTGCTGAACATCAACGCACCACCTCCGCCATTGACCTTTGTCTTCTCTACAGGTCTTGGATTGCATGCCTCGCTCTCAAACAACATCACCAGCATCTACTTAGAGAATGTAAGTAGTCACAAGTCTGCAATGCCGGATACAACAGCAACTGCTGGCTCAGACGAGGTCATGTGTGAGCAGCCTTTCAATTCCCTAGCCAATACATAGATCTCAGGATCGCCTTCCATCAGAAATAACTCCTCCGTCCCTAGCAATGACCCCTCCCCAAGCATGAGGGACTGGCTCTCGATTTGCCCATCCCGGAAATTCAAGGCGGTGAGCCTTTCGGGCTGAAAATACAAGCAGGATGCCAGTGGCTGAATTCAATGAAGACTCGGGCTCGTTGCCCAGTGGAAGCGCGGGATCTATGGCCAGCTCCCCTCAATATCAAACCAAAAGAGGATACCAGCACCAGTGACCGTTTCAATACGCCTACGCCACGAGTCCAAAATGGCAGCGTCTGGGTGAAAACAGTCAGGCTGAGGGCTCGAAAACTTTGGACAGGTCCCATGAAGATTACTTCAAACCTCCAGCAGATTGAGCACAGCAACAGCGTTCAAATGGTAAGACATACTCAGAACAAAGTCAATCACGCAGACCTTGTCTGTTTGAATGACAACTCGGTGCTTGGATGCGGCAGTAATCAGCAGCATCTCAATCTATCATGCCGCAAAGGACGACCTGCCGATCTCTCCAGCGGAAGCATTCTCTGGAAACACAATATGCTTGGATAACAATATTAGAGGAGCTTCTACAGGCACTGCAAAAAAGTATGGGCATGTGGGTGGGGAAATTCTGATACTATACGAGGCTGTCGGAAAGGAGACTGCAGGTTTTGTGAACATAGAAGGGAAACTGTTCTCGTTGTGAACATCTTAGATAACCTGGTGGAGAATACTCGTCATGTTGATAGGTTCACTTGGCCGATGAATGAATGCGAATGAAGTACCTACGAGCGATGGACATGCTTTTCATCTTGCCCACGAAACGTTACCAGACCAGTTCCGAAAACTTACCCCATATTCTGCACATAACGAGCCAGCATTCACACAGGTCCGTACTTTATTGAGTCATGTTTATCGTATATACTATGTAATCTAGAAGAGATTAATGTGGAGGGCACGTGACACCGGAATTCCTTGTATTGGTGAGTACATAGCGTGAGGCTGTGTCTTTAAGTATTTCCCACGTTTACTGCTCCTTCAGGACTTGGATATGCAGGGAATTTGCTCCGACTCCACAACGACGGGTACGACTGTTTTTGCTTCAACTGCCTTTGGCTTTTGCGATTGCTGTTCTGATATTTCATTGCGTTGTGAGCTTGCGATTTGGATATATTCGAGAATACGTCTTACGCTCAACCCATACCGAAACGTGGTTGTAGGCACGGTCAGCGAAATACATACCGACCAAGCCCAATGCGAGACGCTGACCACGATTACCACGAGTAGTGCAATCGATGAATCTGATATGCAGGCATCGGGGGCCTTGGATAATACTGTTGTACCCAACCGTCCAGTCGTATCTTGTCTACGCTCACCTTGGCCGTTCTCTAGCTTCAGACAACTCTAGCCTCGCACCTATGCCTCTTACTTACATGGCTCAAGTATGTGAAGAGTGTGGGGTCAGAAGCTCCCGCATCTACGTCCCACTTATCAGCCCTCGCCCTCCTTCCCTCGGCCACGCTTGCTGTTGGAATCCTGAATGGGTGCAAGTTGTTCATTAAGAAGGTCTATGCTGTGGGAGCTATCTAGCGAGTATGCCAAGGCGCTAGGCCATATGCCAACCCTTCCTCCAACTGTTGGCCGCAACATGGAACGCCAGTAGCGCCATCTAAGTCTCGCCAAGCTCGCTCATCGACCTGAGCGGCCCCCTCATTGCATGAAGACATGTCGCAGCTCGTGGTCTTGTGGTAGGGGCTGAAGCTCGTCAGGGCAGAATCGCACAAGGCTACATAATAGGACTACAGACAGAAGGACTCTCAGGGACCGCCAGGATGGTCTATGACCGATGGAGTGGCTCCTCTAACGGAACGGAATTGAAGTTGCCCCACGAACGAATCGAGTATGATAGAAACCACAGCGTTGCGCCTGGCAGAAAATACTCAATCAGCGCCGCGGATCTTATGAGACGGGATCACAGTGGTACGCTCTTACGATCCAGCCTCAATTGATCTACGGACTAACATTGCATAGCTAAATTCGCAAACCCTTTTGCCGGTATCATTCATGCGAAGTTCGAGGACGGGGGAGCCAATTATGCTCGGAAGCATCATATCCGTGACGAGGAAGACGTAGGAGCATTCAGGAAGGGCGCCGTCCTCGCGCAAAACCTGCGCAGGTTCAATCAGGTTCAAGGATTGACCGGCTTGGAGTTGGATGTACTGCAAAAGGAGTTCCACAGCCGATGGTCACAGCCTAAGCTCATGTACATCGTCACCATACTCTGTTCAAACTGCGCCGCTGTCCATGGAATGGGCCAGTAGGCACTGAATCTTGGCTAGATTGAACAATCAGCTAATCATCCTACAGATGAGACCGTCATCAATGGGGCCCAACTATTCTACAGATACCGCTTCGGGATTGATGGCGTAGACCCGCGGTCAACATAGCTTGCTGGTCTCTTGAACTCTGCTCCACACCTCTGCTGTGCAGTGATCGGATGCTGGCTGAGAACGCCATTCAACAACTTGTTTGCAAGAAGGGGTACTATCTTCCTCACTTGTGTGTTCTCAGCACTAGCTTGCTTCTGGCAAGGTTCGTAAACACCTGGTGGCACATGTTCATTCCAAGATTCTTCCTTGGGTGTTGGTCCTAAATCAGCTACGGTCCCTATCTATGCCGCCGAGTGTGCGCCTCCAGCCATTCGTGGTGCTCTTGTCATGCAATGGCAGATGAAGACAGCTTTCGGTGTCCTCTTCGGATATGTAGCCGATGTGGCTTTCTACAAGGTCCCAGACGTTCCAGGAATCGTTAGACCCAATTGGCGGCTGATGATGGGCTCTGCTATGTTGCCAGCGCTTATCGTCATTTGTTTCGTCTTCATGTGTCCGGAGTCTCCTCGATGGTACGTGAGCAAGAACCGTTATCACAAAGCCTATCAGTCTATGGTTCGACTGCGGTACAACAAAGTCCAGGCGGCTCGAGACGTGTACTATATGCACATTCTCTTAGAAGCTGAGAAGGAGGTCGAAGCGAGTCAGGGCAACCCATTGTTTGAATTGGTCAAGGTCCCTCGAAATCCGCGGGCTCTGGTGGCTTCTGAGATCGTCATGTTTATGCAGCAGGTGGGTCAAGGCTGCCGGATGATTAACATGTCTACTTGACTAAAAAAAATCTAGTTCTGCAACGTCAACATGATTACATATTACTCCTCCCAGATCTTTCTAGACGGCGTCTTCTCGCCAGTATCCGCGCTCTCCTCCCCTTTACTCTAGGATTTGAACTCGCCAACTGGCTCTTCGCCATTCCCGCAGTCTACACCATCGATACTTTCGGACGACGGAATTTACTTCTGACCAATTTTCCCCTCATGTCACTTTGTATGTTCTCCATAGGTTTTCAGCTTCTGGATTCCAAAGGAGACCATGCACACCGCCAGAGTCACTTGCATCTCCCTTGGCATATACCTCTTCGGTATTGTCTATTCGCCTGGAGAGGGCCCCGTCCCATTCACCTACTCCGCCGAAGCCTATCCGCTATCTGTTCGTACGTATGGTATGTCTCTTGCCACCTCTACGACTGGATTTTCAACTTCACACTCTCCATCACGTGGCCCAGTTTGCAAGCTGCCGTTACGATCCAGGGCGCGTCTTCTTGGTATGTAGCCTGGAATATCATTAGCTTGTTCCTGGTACTGCTTTCCATGCCGGAGACAAAAAGGCAAGACTCTCGAAGGATTGGATCAATTGTTCTTTGTGCCTACGTGTCTTCATGCCGCATATGGCTTGAGGCAGATCCCTTACTTCTTCCAAAGTTACCTACTCCGGCAGCATGCGGAGCCGGAACGCCTGTATGAAAGTGAGCGAACTGCCGAGGATCTAGATTTTGAATATAAGGATCCTGAGCTGGGGTGCATATGAAAGAATGCGGCCTTTAGGAAGTCAATATTTGGGGGCCTTTATCTGACGTCATATACCATGGCGCGTATCTGTACCTGGTTATGGAGCTTGGTAGATTTTGACCTTCTTATAATACAATTTCGTAGAGCCAAAAGCCGGTAGTATCCAACTCACAGAAATTGTAGATAGCCGCTAAAATAGGCATGAATTTCTGTGGTGGGGAAACCAGAGTTACCCTGGAGCCGCCCCGGGAGTTCCTCCGATGAGCGCGTAACACCACCCTCGGGGGCCCTTTCAGCACTTGCTTGGGGGCTCGCTTAGGGGCCCCCTCATTGCAATTTATCTTGAGAAAGTGACACATCAGAGGGTCAGCACACCACGATGCAGGCTATCGTCATAAATAGCAACCGCCTTTTTGTCCACTACCACGGGAATGCAACGCAAGGATATGGTCGCTATGGCCTTCATCGGCTAGAAGCAAGTCGACTAGAAGCATCAAATCCGATCCAGAGCCAGAAGAATACCTTTCAGAAAGTCCAATGGCCGAGGATGGCGATCCCAAGCCGGAGAAAGCCTTTCAGCCGCGAGCATATCAGCTTGAGATGCTCGAGGAGAGTATGCAACGGAACATCATTGTGGCTGCTGACACTGGGTCAGGTAAGACGCTCATAGCCATATTACGGATCCAAGCAGAACTGGAAAGATGCTCGCCGGAGAAGATAGTCTGGTTTTGTGTTCCAACAGTCGCTCTGGCAATGCAGCAGTACAAAGCCGTTTCCGCCCAGCTGCCAGCTTTCCAGGCGCGTGTGCTTTCGGGTGCTGACAACGTCGAATTTTGGACAGAGCAATGGATCTGGGATGAAATACTGAAGGGCATTCGCATTGTCGTTTCTACGCATCAGGTACTATTGGAAGCACTCATCCATGGCTTCGTGAGAATGAAACAGCTGGCGTTGATGGTCTTCGATGAAGCACACTCTTGCATTGGAAATCACCCGTCGAGCAGAGTCTTACGTGACTTCTACCACACGTCCAAGGCAGATGAGAGACCTGCTATCCTTGGGTTGACTGCCAGTCCCGTGATCAATAGCAGGGTCGGAAACCTTGGAGATCTCGAGTCCAACCTGAATGCAATCTCTAGGACTCCGAAGCTCCATCGAGAAGAATTGCTCAATTTTGTCCACCGTCCTCAGCTAATAAAGCTGGATTACTTTCCGAGCGGTCCCAAATTTGTACCATCCATCGCGTTGGAGAGCCTTCGAGCAGTCTACGAAGGACTTGATATCAATCAGGATCCGTGGATCATCAAAATGAAGTCCGATCCAAGCACGGCTGATTGCACTGCTCTTCGAAAAGCCATGATAAGCCGTAAAACAGACTGCTATGATCAGATTAAAGGATTGTATGATAAGGCCCTGGCTATCTTTGGCGAGCTGGGGTCATCAGCAGCTGATTATTACATCCATCAATGCATCCAGAAATTTCAACGAGGGGCTGTTGAAGCCTCCTTTCTCATGGAATTAGAAGACGCGGAGAAAACTTACCTTCGGAACAAGTTCAGTCAAGTTAATATTGCGGATCAAAATGCAGACTCCTTGGCAAACATTCACTTCCTAACGCCAAAAGTGTGGAAGCTGATTGAATTTTTAGAAGCGGAAGGTTCTGCAGGCTTTTCAGGTCTTGTGTTTGTCAAGACAAGAGCCGAAGTTGCTGTCCTCTCCTATATTCTCTCCTTACATGTTTCCTCTTTTGCAATCAGTACGTTCGTTGGTGCGTCTAGCTCTTCTAGACGTAAGAACACTGTTGGTGAGCTAGCGGACATCAAGAATCAGAAAGATACATTAGACGACTTGCGGTACGGTAGAAAGGATTTGATTGTTACGACCAATGCTCTCGAGGAGGGTACGTATACTTTTTGAAGCTTCTACTGTCATGTGTGCCTACATTGGCTGCTTCAATACTCATCTCCAGAGCACTTGGCTTGATGAACAGAACTTCTCTATTGTTTTTTATATGTTGGAAGGAGTGCTAATTGTGGATGCATGCAGGAATCGATGTGGCTAAATGCAACGTTGTAGTATGTTTCGATCGTCCTCCGAATTTGAAGTCTTTCGTACAACGGAGAGGGCGGGCGAGAAAGGCCCTTTCAAAATATGTGATCATGTTCGAGGATGATGGGTCTGGCTCCAATGCAACGACCACATGGCTTAAGCTTGAAGAGGAGATGAGACAAGTCTACATGGATGAGAAGAGGAAATTGCAAGAACTACAGGCTTTGGAAGACGTGGAAGAAGAAGGAGAGCGGGAGCTTACCAACAAATCCACCGGCGCAAAGCTTACCCTAGATGACGCTGTACAGCATCTTTACCATTTTTGTGCCACGCTGCCAGCTGCACCTTACGTCGACTTGAGACCCATATTCACGTTCAATGATGCCTCACCTAGCAGCGATGTAAAGTCCATTTCCGCGAAGGTGTTATTACCAAATTCGGTAGATGCCTCCGTACGAGAAGCCTCTGGGACATCACAATGGAAGACCGAGAAGATGGCTAAAAGGGAAGCCGCGTTTGAGGCGTATGCAAATTTGTACCGTGCAGGCCTGGTCAACCACAATTTTCTCCCACTCGGACACGGCGATGAAAACGTCGACGAAGCCTACACTGCTATCGAAAAGCGGCCCAGCCTGGTTGAGGTACAGGAGCAATTCAACCCATGGCTGTTTGTGGCACAAGATTGGCAGAAATCAGACTGCATAAGGAAGACGACGATCAAGATCAGGGAGGGCAACCAGTGCATTGCAGAGATGCTGATGCTTCTTCCTTGCACAATTCCAATTGTCTATGACTTTGATCTCCATTGGAACGCAATCACAACTTATCAGGCCACGTTTGAGCCTAGCTTGAAAGCCTATGAATCAAACGTCAGAGAAGATGCTGCGCAGGCCACGACGTTACTCCTTCGGTCCCAATTCGACAGCAGGATGGACGCGGATCGTTCTGACTTTGTAGCCTTGTTCGTGCCCCCAAACGTGGACGACCTCTGCGCTTGGGCGGAAGAACGATCGGGAACCATCAAAGCCGAAGACTTACGTCAGACCGACATCGATGGCGGTAATGCTGGCCTTGTTAGAAACCTTGCAGAAAACGGAAGACCGCACGCCTTCCACGATGTGCGGTACACTGGGCTTGAGGATTTGCAATCTGATGGCCCAATGGACATAGATCAGGACGAGAATATGGACGAAGTCAGCTCGAACGGCGCTGATGTTATGGGAGAAAGCCCCACAATGGACAAATGCGTGCGTGATCTTTCCCAAAGCGAAAGCACAAATAGAGGCATGGATGTGGACGAATGCGAAGAGGATGAGGGACTGATCCTACTAGAGGTGACACGATTACCGAAGAAAGTCGACTTCTTGCACCACACGCCCGAGCAAGATGCAAAATTGGCAAAAGAATCCACGCTCCGAAAGTTACTCATAAAGCACTGTGTCATGGATAGATTACCTTTCACGTATTCTCGTTTTGCTGGCTTCATCCCGTCAATTCTGCATAAAGTGCAGGTAGCAATGATTGTGCACCGACTATGTGCTACGGTGCTCTCTCCATTGCAGCTCAGAGACATCCAACTGGTGGCCACCGCAATTGCTGCTCCGTCTGCATTGGAAGGCTCAGATTACAATCGATTGGAATTTCGAGGGGATTCTTGTCTAAAGTTCTTCACCTCCTTAGTGTTAATGGCTGGCCATCTGAACTATCATGAAGGAATCTTGTCCCATAAAAAGGACCATATTGTATCGAACAGCTCACTAGCAACAGCAGCACTTCACAGGGGAGTAGCCCCTTTCATACTGACTAAGTCTTTTACAGGCAATAAAGGGCGGCCTATATATATCGCGGATCTACTCCAGGGTCAGTCAATTAAGCCCCGTGAGATGTCTAGCAAGACCCTTGCAGACGTAATCGAGGCCCTTATAGGTGCGGCTTACCTAGAGGGAACAGAGAAAGCACTCGCTTGTCTCGAGATCTTCCTTCCGGATGTATCCTGGTCCACGGCTCTGCGAGCTCACGAAATTCTTTACGAGACGTACGACCAGCGAATCCCACCATCTGGCCATCTTGTTCAGGTCGAGCAGCTCATCGCTTACGAATTCAACCTCAAGCTTCTTCTTGTCGAAGCTCTGACTCATCCCTCGCACCATGGACCGAACAGCAGCGCTTCCTACCAGCGTCTCGAATTCCTCGGCGACTCCGTACTAGATAACGTTGTCACCACCACAGCATTCGCGCACAAGCCTTCCATTGCCATCCACAATCTACATCTCGTTCGCGCTGCTTTTGTTAACGGGCACTTCCTCGGATTCCTCTGTCTGACACTCTTCAATAACCACCAGCGTGCTGATCCCGTAGCACAGGACCCAGAAAACATATATACAGTCAGAGTCTCCTACCCCTTCTATCTCTGGCAAGCCATGCGTCACGCCTCGCCTGCCATTCGTTCAGCACAGCAAGCATGTCTCGCTCGCTGTGAGACCGTCCAGACTGAAATCGCGGAGGCACTTGCTAACGGAACATCTTACCCGTGGTCTTTGCTTGCTCGACTTGAACCTCCCAAGTTCTTTTCAGACATTATTGAAAGCCTTCTGGGCGCCATATACATCGATACCCATGGCTCACTAGCCCGCTGCGAGAGCTTTCTAGAACGTTTAGGATTGATGGCCTACCTCCGCCGCGCCATGCAAGACCGTATTGCTATGTTGCATCCGAAAGAGGAATTGGGTCAGCTGTCGAATCAGGATACGGTCAAATATGTAATGGGAAAGGAGGGCGCAGAGGGAAATCTGAGATTGACTTGTACAGTCATGCTTGGCGATACAAAGGTTGTCAGTGTTGGTGATGGGCTCAGTTCCATGGATGTACAGACGAGGGCTGCGGGTGAGGCTTGTAAGATCTTGAGGAGGGAGGGGAGGAGAATTCGCAATAATATGGGGTATAGTAACCAGGAAGCCGAGGATGGCGTGCAAGTAGAGGGAGAAGCTGAGGATGTAGAAAGAGAAGGGGGCCCGGACCAGGAAATGACGGACGACACGAGCGTTGGGTATGACAGTGACGAATATACAACAGCTGATGAGTAATTAACGTAAAGAAGAATAGAGCTCAATTTGAGATACCGCAAGTCACATGATGCTATTGCAATCGCTCCATGTCAATGCCAATTGTCAGCGCTGACCACAGTCTATCTTCACAGGTTGGTTAGATAGTCTTCTATCTCCTCCTTCGACAGCTTTCTGAACCTAGGTCCCACAGCCCCTTCGACCCCTTCATAGCCTAGAAGGTGGTCTGCTGGTGCACCAACGATACCTGAGACTCGACGTTAGCCATCGTTTCGAGTCAGAGTGAGCAGTCGCACATACCTATTTCAACGGTTTCCCCGTTCATCTCCCCCTCTATGGTTTCCTTCAGAGTCAACAGCGCAATGTGCACCGCATCCTCCAGCTCCAAATCATCCTTATACCTCTTCTCCAAGAACGTCTTAGCACTCGTAGCGCTCTTCCCAATCGCAGTAGCTTTCCACGGGAAGTAACTCCCACTCGGATCAACTTGATACAGACTCGGCCCACCCTTCAAGATCCCTCCAGTCTTTCCACTAGCCTTCTTTTTCTCCGCATCTGTCTCCAACCCCTCATCAGCAAGCTCCTGCGTCTCAGGCTCCACTCCGTCATCCCATCCTGCTATCAGCAGACTGACGCCGTAAGGTCGAACGCCGCCACTCTGTGTAGCCTCTTGCATCACGCAAGCGACGTCTTGGACGAGAATTCTTGTAGGCGGGTATTCGTTGTAGATGCGCTTGTAGCCTGTGTGTGATACTTTGCGGGCTTTGTCGACGAGGACGCGGTAGTCAGGGCCCATGCCAGAGTAGACCATGCCGATGTTGGGGGTTATGAGGGAGACTTTGGACAGGGAAGGTGGATCGATGAGCGGGGACGAGGACTTCTTTTCTGTGGCAAGGACGATTCCATTGGTCGCTTTTATGACATGATCAGTGGTCGAAGAGTATGTGCTGAGCAAGTGAGGACGTATGCACCTTTTATGCCGAGAGAGGTGACACCTTGATTAACAGCGTTCAGAGCATACTCTGGATTGGTGTCATTCTTTGCATAGACAGAAGTTGTGCATTCGATCATACCTATTTGCACAAGTTTTCCACTACAAATCTTTGTCAGTGAGCTGCGCAGAGGAAGTTATTGAGAAAGAGTTACCTTGGAGAGAAGGTAGTGAGGGAGAAGGAATATCTGTCCGCCATGGCGGAGTGGAAGATGGCTTATGAAGAACAACAGCAATCACATACACCAAAAGCTCCTCTAGTCTCAAGCTGTCTGTAAAAAGATGGATTAACAGGGATTGTAAGACTGGTCAAAAGCTTTCGATGCACAGGCAGAGCTTCTGGCGCGTCCAAGAGCTACCATCGGCGTTTGTAAGCTCCGCTAGTGCAATATCGATGCTTGGCTTAGGAGAACAGAACAACACAGCCTCGCATTCGTTCATTTGGGAAACATGTGGTCCACCGTCTTTATAACACGTCCTTCGAGTAAGTGGGAAATATCTCAACAGTGGATAGCGTTGACTCCTGATAAAGCTTTCTCAACATAATGGCTTCCGCCGGCTTCAACCCAGGTCCGACTTGGAACTGGCCGCAGAACACAGGCGTACCTCCTGTCCGTCCAACTGCAGCTGGTCAGCACAGCTCTTCGATACCTGGCGCATTTCATGAAGAGCCCTCTCTCTCTGGCGGAACCCCTCAGCAGCCAGAACCGAGCGCAAACAGCACACCAAAACAAGGCCAAAATACAACACCCAAACCCCGTACAAGAACACATTGGCCACCAAGAACATGCCGCATCTGCCTCGAGACCGTCAACCCAACCTTTCATCCGCCTTCTGAGAGCGTTCCTGGAATATTTCAGCCTGCTCCATCTGTCTCCTATGACTCCACGGACGCAGAAGCTGGCCGACTGTTACGGCCCTGCAAATGCAAAGGGTCTTCAAAATATGTGCACGAGGGATGCCTACAAGCATGGCGGCATTCAGATCCCGGATATAGCAGGAGGAACTATTGGCAATGCCCAACTTGCCGTTTCAAATACCGACTAGAGAGGATGCAGTGGGGCAGGTGGATCAGTAGCACTACCACGCAAATCGTGTTGACGATCTCTATCTTCGTCTTTGCTCTGTTCTTCATGGGGTTCGTCGCTGACCCTATCATCAATCTCTACGTTGATCCTTACTCTTTCATTACAACTGCGCCTCTGTCCAAGTTTGGGGAGCGCATGGAACCGATATTTACTGACGATGATGTTCCGACGTGGACTGAGCACTTCATCAAGGGTCTCGCATCGTTGGGACTTTTAGGCTTTGTTAAGGTTCTCTTCGCCCTCTCGCCATGGCAATGGTGGAATCTAAGAAGCTCGGGGATTATGAACGGTGGTGGAGGCCGGTCTGGTAATACCGGTCGTGACCGCCTGGCAAACATTAGCTGGATCGTTGTCCTCATCGGTGTTGGCACGTTCCTTTGGGTATGTATCCTGCCTTGCCAAGGAACGACTGCTCACGTCACACAGGCTGTATACAAAGGTGTTCGCGCCTGGAGCCGCCGCACGCTAGAGAAAGCAGGTGAAAGAGTCATGGATGTAGCTGGTGATGATGACGATGACGATGATGACTGAAAAGCTCGGAGCCGAAGCTCGTTCGCTTCTTCACGTCACAAATGGTGAATGCTGGCTCCAAGTCCAATTGAAGCAGCGTTTGACGTATTCACCGGATCGAGCCACTGGCTACTATCAGACCATCCAACAATAGTGTCTCATGGAAGTGGGCGAGGCCGTACCGTTCAGCTACTTGCAAAGAAGCTTGGATGTACGACCTACGAAACGCTCCCTGGCTTTCGTATCGCTCAAGCCTGCGTCGTGCCTTGTGTACGCTTTGCATTGTTCAACAGCTACTACGCAATTACGCAAAAACTTAAGTTGTCACGAGCTTCTCTCCATGGCGTGCCAATTAGTCAATCTGCGAAGAGTGAAGGCTTGTTAGGAGCTTGAAAGACCGTGAGCGTTATGCTGTACCTGAGGGCTCCTCAAGCGTAGCCATTTATTCGCCGAAGGGTCGTTACTTTTGCAATGACTTAGTGCTGAGCACTCCTAATTGGGAAGACCACTGCTTGCATATTGGCATGAATGGTAAATCATGATCATTAGCTTCTACCAATACAATGTTATTGTAACACTCGATGCAATATCCGACCCAGAAAGCCCCTGACCCTCCTGGGATCATCCTGGGCCAGCGTGAATAGCACAGCTGTACTCACTGAAAACACTGCCTTTTCTCTCCAAAGGTACTACGCGCAAATTAGCATCAACCTTTCACATCCCAACCAGAAAACACTGACCTTGGCATCGTACTCACGCGGCAAGAGCGTTGCCAGTGCCCTTGGTGCAACGAACATAGCCAACTCCTGCCTCCGCTTCTCAGCTTCAATTAGGATGGACCAGCCACATAGAACGCATCCAGCCCCCACACATAGACCCGAGTCCCACATTAGCGGTGTGATGGTCTCGCGGCTGAAAAGCTTGGGGCCTAGGCGAGTGCGAGAAAGGCAAATCCCATAGTAGAAGAGCCCCACGAAAGCTCCCAGGAAGGCGGAAGATCGCACTGCCTCTTCAAAAGCTCGCCTGAATGCTTTGACTGATGGTTTCCTCCCTTTGATCAATAGCTGCAAAGGCAAATACGTCGTCATCGCGAATTTGAACGCCCTCGCAAATCGCACAGCGCCATGCCAATGACAGTTAGGTCCCGTACCCATATGGACCACCTCGCAGGGAATTGGTATAGTGTTCTCTGGATCGCCCCACTCCAATGGCCATTCATACTCCTTACACATACTCTGCAATATCGGAGCAAGGCCAGTGTCCTTGCCATAAATCATCCTTCCAGCGCGAGCTTCACGGAGAAGCTCAACGAGGCGAGAGTCTACCTGCGCGGCTTGGCCGATCCATTTGTTGTAGGCGCGCGGGAGCTGGTTGGGGAGGTAGAACCAGGCCCACATTATTGTGCCGGAGCTGAGAGCGAAGACAATGGTGTCTGTGTATCGGGAGACTGCTGTTGAAAAGGGTGAGGTGTGGGTCTTAGTCGTGTTTGGGAGACTTGACTGACGCCAGATGTTGATAACGATGGTATCGAGAGCTCGGGCGGCGGCGAGAACGGTGAGGTCGATCGTTTTACCTGCTACTTGAGACGATGGAATCTGGGCTGTGGTCGACTTTGGTCTGACCGCGGCGTTGTCTTCGTATTCAAGGAGAGCATTTCCATCGCGCTGCCGTGGATCCTGGGCCTGATTCTCAGAAGCTAAGCTGTCCATTTTGAGAGCCTTAGCTTTATTCAGCAGTGGCAAACTGAACCATGCTGAGACTAGCGCCGCCAGAAATCGAGAAGCTGGATATCGAGCATCGTGAAGCCTTTTCGATCTCTTGTCTTTGCCTAGAATCGTCAAGCAAAGGTAGTGGCAGAAGATGCGCAGAGGCCATTGAAGAACTGTGTAGCCGCCGACCAAAGCCCCGCAAAAGTTTGGAAATCGGCGAATTGCCAAACACTCTTTTATAATGTTGTAATTCTTCTGACAGGTCAATTAGCGATCGCTCTCCACGCTATTGAGCAAGATTGATAGCATTTCTTCCTGCATCTGCTTCGCGAAAACAGAACGAGACCGTTTGAGGGCGACTGAGATGGACCCAACGACTTACGGAAGTGAGAATACTGTTTCCTGCCGATTTATTTCGGCAGACATGGAGCAGCAGACTCAGCAGCCTGGGGCCCGTAGTAGATAAATATGCAAGCCCATATGCCCTCAATGCCCTGGAATTGATCGATCAGTTTCAGTACTTGCCTCCCGATTTCACAAGAACTAGGGATTGAGCTAAGAAACGACCTTGGATTGAACAGAGGCGTATGGAGATACAGTGAGCAACTTACGGGAAAGTCGAAGCAAGCAGCGGAGTAGCTAGCCACTGACGACTCGCAACTCTTCTCATAGCGATAGACAAGGCGCCTTGAACGTCTATAATGGGCCTGAAAATATTGTAGGATGGTTACTCTCGCCAAACTTTCATTTCTACTCCTCCGACTACCTTCAATGACCGTGTATTACTTGTACTCGTAGGCGCAGAATCAAGTGACGGATTAAGCGAGACGCTAAATTTTGAAGTATACGCATCCAGGCTTATTAATTGAACCGCGCACGTAATTCTCGGTGCAGAGCGACAGTCCTAAGCGAGGACCGGCGGGCAGAAATAGCCGCTTTACCGTTTATAGCTTAGCGTAGATCACTAGCGCCCGAGCAGGTACTTTAGGCTTTCCGCCACCAAAAATTTCTACCCTTATATAATAACTGTTAAATCTTTTGGTTATTAAATTCGTCGATATATTCGACGATATTTCTATTTTTCCTTTTCTAAATCTTTTTAAATAACCTTAATTCTTATCTTAATCCTCGCTATACCTAGTTAGGAAACTATAATTCGTTATTATAAAAAAGAAAAAGACGAGGTATATAAGTAAGTAATAAGTTTAAAGTAAGGTTTTAAATCGTTATTATCTACGTTGAATTAATTAATTTTAATTAATTTATTAAATTTAATAAGTTTAAAGTAAGGTTTTAAATCGTTATTATCTACGTTAAATTAATTAATTTTAATTAATTTATTAAATTTAATAAGTTTAAAGTAAGGTTTTAAATCGTTATTATCTACGTTAAATTAATTAATTTTAATTAATTTTATTAAATTTAATAAGTTTAAAGTAAGGTTTTAATCGTCGTAATCCCCGTTTTTCTCGAGGATTATATAAAAAATATCGATTTTTCTTTATTATTTTTATTTATAATTAATTAATTAATCCTCGTTTTTTAAAAGCTCGTTATTATAAGGCCTATCTTAATCGCTAGGGCGTTAATACTAAGTCTATTAGAAATATAATTAATAAGGAGGAGAAGGCTTAATAAATACTATAATTTATCTTTAAATTATTATTTTTAATAATAATTTTTAATACGTAATTTTTCTATACTAAAGGAAAATTACCTTATTATTATATTTATATTAAAGGTAATAAAGTAAAAAATAATAATTTTCTTTAAAATCCTAATTAAAAACGATGATTAGAATATATCGAAGGGGAATAACGTAATTTCTAGGGAGGATAACAAAGATTTTTTACCTTATAGTTATAGTTATAAGATTAAATATCCTCGTTATATATAATAATTTAGTTTTTAATCCTCGAGTTTAAAGGGTACTATATTTAAGATATATTTCGGAAAGAAAAAGAGTATTTTAAAAGAGGTATATTAATTATTTTATTTAACGATAATATTATTATTAATTCTTATTTTAATTTAGCCGAATAACGAATCCGGTAATATTATTTTTAATTAATACTCCTTTACGATCCTTAAGCTCTTCGAGTTCTAGTTCGGTCGTATATCTAATCTTCTTTTTCTTCGATTATTTTTATCGATGATTTAATACTAAATCGTCGTATTTTATTAATATGGATATTTAATAAAATAACGAACTCTCGCGTTCGCGTTAATAAGGCTAAGAAGCTCGTAGATATTAATAAAGCGGTATAAAATCGTCGATTATAACGAGGATTTTATTTATTAAAAACGAGGATCGATAAAATAATTATCGATAATAGCGAGAGTATCTTAGATAGTATATTTTAGGAGAGGTCGATTATATCGATATATCCCGTTAAAATAGGTTAGTAATACCGATAATTTAAATTAAACTCCTTTTTCCTTTTTAAATTTTTAGTTAAAAATTATAAATCTATAAATAAATTTACTGAATCGATTTATACATTTTCGATATATATATTTATATATATATATATTCGATTTATATATATATATATATTTAATTATATATCTTCGATTTATAAAAATATATTCCTTTATATATATTAGATTTATATAAAGATTTATAGATATTCGATTTATATATATTCGATTTATATATATATAAATTAGATATATAGATCCTATATATATATTAATTCACTAACTTAATTTAATAATTTTAATTTATAGATCTTTTTATATTTA